>CESF01137426.1_pt1 | contig 23501 bp, 20 predicted proteins | sample 356331 | NCBI WGS metagenome assembly CESF01 (sample SAMEA2621779, study PRJEB7988) | marine metagenome | biome: marine biome (ENVO:00000447); feature: surface water layer (ENVO:00002042); material: "saline water (ENVO:00002010), including plankton (ENVO:xxxxxxxx)" | depth 5 m
TTTAGTTAGCGCAAGGCTCAACTAAGAGCCATTTGTAGCCCAGAGCTGATAGTGGCTCTGGGCGTTTTCTCAAGAGTGGTTTATATTAATTTGACTTAGTTTAATATTAATCATAAGCCCTCTTGATTAATTCAACCTAACCACTCCCTTTAAGAAGTTAACCCGACCTTAATTAATCATTGTTAAGTATTGACTTATAATTTTAAAATGTTTTCAATATGCTTAGAGATAAGTTTTATATAAGCTTTTTAAAATTAGTTATATAGTTACTCCAAATAGGGCTTTTATTCCGTAGGCGGGATCACTTTAAAGGACTAAGTTTTGAAAAAAAGATTTGAAGCACTTGATTCATTTAGGGGCATTTGTGCAATCTCAGTCGTGATTTTTCACATGCACTTTGTTAACTCAATAACTGAATTGGATTTTTTTAGAGGAAGTGCAATATTTGTAGAATTCTTTTTTGTTTTAAGTGGCTTTGTTTTGGCACATGGCTACGGCGAAAAGAAAGATCTAAATTTTAACGCATTCATTAAAGCCCGTTTTTTCCGCATATATCCATTACATATATTTATGTTAGCTATATTTATCCTTTTAGAGCTTGGGAAGTTATTTGCCTATAAATTAGGAGGAATTTCATTTAATAATTTACCTTTTACAAATGACACATCAGTTGAACAAATTCTCCCTAACCTACTATTGATACACTCTTGGACTCCTTTTAGTGACCCTCTAAGCTTTAACTACCCATCATGGAGTATAAGTATTGAATTCTATAGTTATGTTTTGCTCTTTTTTACTATAGCCTTTTTTAAAACCAGTAAGTCCATTGTTTGGTTCTGTATATCAGCTATCGCTTTCAGCCTTATATATTTTAAATCGGATATATTAGTAGGGAGTGTTTTGAAAGGGTTATCTTGCTTTTTTGGTGGCACTGTAATTTATTTACTTTTTAAAAAACATTCATATTTTAAATTCCCCCCTGCATTAGCTACAGTAATAGAACTATTTCTCTTATTTCTGATAGTCCAAGTTGTGATTGTTAACTTTAAATATAAACCCCTAATTGCTCCAATACTATTCTTATTAACTGTATTATTTTTTGCATATGAAGCAGGCTTACTATCAAAATTTTTAAAACTTAATGTTTTTCAAACTATAGGCAAGCTATCTTACTCAATATATATGACCCATGCGGCAATATTATTCATTTTGACTTCGATAGGTATTATTATTCAAAAAATAACAGGGATAAATGTAGCGCCAACTATAAGCTCACAACGGTACTTAGATTTTGGAGGGGCGGTAATTAACAATGTATTTATTTTACTTACATTGACTGTAATTATTTATATTTCAAAAATAACTTACAATACCATAGAAAAAAAAGGCCTAGCTTTAAATAAAAAGTAATTTTTATAATGCAAAATAATATCTTAGACACAGTTCTATATGATTTTAGAAATTAATAACTATTGTTAAAATTGAAAAACTTATCTTGAAATTATTAGTACTCATTTACAATACATTTCAAATGTGGAACTTTTTCTCACAGATTTCAATTCACTTCCAAACTGTAGTGACATGCACAATAATGTTACTTTATTAATTTGGTTCGCAATATCAAAAACTTTATCGAGCTTCTCATCATATTGCGCAGCTAAATTTAGCTCATTCATATATTGAGCTTTGAAATTAGGAGGAAGTTGAGGCCAATTAATTAATGCTATTTGAATGATGCCTGATCTTACTTCAAACTTATAAGGGCCCGTTTTTTTAGCTTGATCTATATACCTTAATACTCTCTGAGAAAGCCCTTCTTGACTACTGACTACTTTTGCAAGTTCAATCCACGTTTCAGACCAAGCTTGTCTATTTTGAAGTGAAGTTAAAAGCGCGTGTTCAATATCATTGAAAGAATATGACATATCCTCACTTTTCATATCCTTTAAAGTCAATCCAAGCATTTTTACATAAGCGCTGAGGTGCCAATAATGTGCCTGAGTAGGCTCAAGCTTTAAAGCTAAGTTAATTGCATCATCAGCAAACTTTAGCTCTGCAGGAGTCATTAATGCTTTAGACTGCTTTAGAGTATTGACAGCCTTAAAATACCACACATTAGCACGCATGCTATTTACGCTCTCAATGCTAATAACAAGTATTATAATACCAAGGAGAAAAATATTAACTAACTGCTTGGTCTTAGCCATTAAACAACGTGCTCGTTAAGTGTTTTGGATTATTTACGAATAAATCTTCCGCTTTCTCCTCACTCAATAAGTGTTTCACTATTTTTTTTGCATTGCTTAATAAGGGTGGACGTCTTTTGATTGAGTGTGCATCGGATGCTATATACCGTACTAAGTTATTTTCGAGCATATTAATACTAATCGCTTTTGCACTTTCGCCCCAGGCCCCCTCTAAACTTGAAGCGGTTAATTGAAAGTCGCATCCTAATTGATTTAATCGCTCAATATAAAATGGGTTTGCTTGAATCTCTCTATTGCGCTCTGGGTGAGGAATAATGACTTTAATACCTTGCTTTGCAAGCCAATTAATAAACTTATCATAACCTTGCGGTACATGTGAGTGAGGTAGTTCCAATAATATATAATTATCAGAACCAAGAGAGCCAATGAACGGTAGCTTATTTGATAAAACCAATGCCATTATCTCAATATCAAGCCTAATCTCTGCAGCAACTGCCAGCTGCATTTTGATACCTGCAGCCAAAGCCCCTGCCTTTAATTTTGCAATATCAGTATAAAGGTGAGAAACCGAATTATCAAAACGCCCAATATGAATATGCGGTGTCGCCACCATGTGCGTTATGCCGTCATCTTGAGCCACTTTCAAAAGAGCTAAAGACTCCTGTAAATCTTTAGCGCCGTCATCTAGACCAGGCAAAATATGTGAATGAATATCAAACATACGCGATCACCTACTAAGAACTTGATTGAGCTGGCTTTTGCGAATAATCGTAATAATCGTAATAACCATGGCTGTGCTCATCTTTTCTTTTACTAATATCAACCTGGTTTAATACTATTCCTGCAACATGGGCTTTTGCTTCAAATAAACGCTCAACCCCAGCCTTAATGGGTTTAATACGTGTAACATCAGATTTGACAACGTAAATAACTGAGTCAGAACTTTTAGCAATTACTAAAGCATCACTTACCGCTTGCGTTGGTGGCGTATCAATTATTATGTGGTCATATTTTGTTTTTAATACCTCAAGCACTTCATTAAAACGTTGGCTAGATAAAAGCTCAAGCGGATTAGCTGGAATTTGTCCGCTCGGCATAATAGCCACACCAGACTGCCCATCTACATGTACGCACTCGCTAAAATGCTCTGTCCCTACGATTAAATTACTCAAGCCGGGGTGGAATACAGGGATATCAAAGCGCTTTGCAATACTTGGTTTACGTAAATCAGCATCAATTAATAATACTTTACCCATCTGCGCTAATGACATTGCTAAATTAGCTGAGGTCGTAGTCTTACCTTCACCGGGAGTGCTTGATGTGATAGCAATTACTTTCAGTTCACGATCAAGCTGAGTTAACAGTAAACTTGTACGGAAAGTTCGAACTGATTCAGCGAAACGCCTATATTTTTCATCTAGATAGGCATGAATAGGTAAAGTACTTTTCCTAGGTGTTTTAACATGTGGTAACAAGCCTAACATGCGCTGAGCAATTATATCTTCTACATCAGTTTTTGTTTTTACAGTATCATTTAACGCATCAAACACAAAACTCATTACAGCAGCAAAGCAAAAGCTAGCAACAAAAGATAAAATAATAATTAATTTTTTATTCGGCTTTGAAGGACTGTTCGGTGCGTATGCTTTATCTGTAAAACGAGCTGCAGCGGAACTAAAATCACTTGTAACTTCAGTTTCTTTCGAACGAGATAAAAACGTATTGAATATATTGCGATTAGTTTCTACCTCACGTTTTAATTGATTATATTTTGTTTCTTTACGAGTGATGTCTTGGTATTCAGCGCGTATTTTTACCAAATCACGCTCAAGCGCGCTTACTGTGCGCGTTATACGATTTAGTTCTTTTTCGATACCAGTAACAAGACCTTTAATTTGCTTATTAAGGTTACTCTTAACGGTGGCTAGCTCTGCTTTTGCGGAGATTATTTTAGGGTGCTTTGGCCCATACACTTCTCCTAATTCACTTAGCTTTCTCTCAACAATAACAACATCTCTTTTGACATTTTGTATAACTTGATGCGAAGTAATTTCTGGCATACTTCCTAATAATTCTAAATTATTGTTGCCATATTCACTAATTACTCGATTAATACTTTGTAAGTTATTTTTTTCATTACGAGCAACAATTAATTGCTGTGATATTTGTTCTAGCTCTTGTGTCGCAAGCCCCGCTATACCTTCAATATCAACTAACTCTTGCTGCTCTCGATAAGCCTGTAAACGTACTTCAGAGTCATCTAGCTGAATACGTAATTGAGATAATCGAGTGTTTAACCAACTTGAGGCCTGCTGTGTGATGCCCATTTTAGCTCGCATTTGACTATCTATATATACTTGCCCAACAGTATTGGCAACTAGCGCTGCTAACTTAGGGTCGCTCGATTCAAAGCTGACACGTACCAGCTGTGTATTTCGAATTGGAGATACTGACAAGCGAGATTTAAAAGCCCCTAATAAGCTTAGCATTTCTCGTTCAGCTTGCTCTTCAGACGAGTATATAGCGGCCTCTTTTTTATTAATGGGTAAATATGGTTTTAACTCTTTTTTTATTAGTGCCTTTAATTGATTGAAAGCGCTAGGCTTAGCTATAAAGTCTGTATGGCTTTTTAAATCAAGCTTACGGATAACTTCGCGAGCGATACTGTCTGACTTTATTACTTCAAATTGTGTGAGGTAGTATTCTTTTTGATTAGAGTCGAGTCCATATATTTCTTCAAAGCTAACTGCCTTAGCTTGTTCAGCCTCAATAAGTAGAGTAGCTGTTGCAATATATTTTGGTACTAAAGTGAAAGTGATCATGATCGTAAGTAAAGTAACCACACTAGCAAAACTCATAATGCGCCATTTTGCACGCATAACTACTTTTAAATAGGCGCCTAAATCAATAATATCTTCAGTATTATGTTTTTCATTTATTTCGTTCATTCATTACTGCCTTGTAAACTGCTTTAAAACAAGCGTTGTTCTATTTTAATTGTGTCGCCTGCTGCAATTTTGCTGTTTAAATTTCCCTTTTGTTGCTGCTGTTTAGTTTGCTCTTTGTAAATAAATATTTTTTCCGTGGATGCTCGTTCAGTTAAGCCGCCAGCTAGTGCAATAGCTTGATTAACCGTCATAGCTGGTTGATAAGGGTATGCACCAGGGCTTTTAACTTCACCATGTATGTAAAAAGGTCGATACTGTACAACTTGAACATAAACATTAGGGTTTACTAAATAGTCCGGGCGCAAACCATTTGCAATTACTTGCTCAACCTCTGAGATATTAAGCCCTGAAAGCGTCACTTTGCCTAAAAATGGATAATTAACCTCACCACTATTACCAAGTAGCGCCGTCACTTCTAAGTCAGGTTGGCCAAAGACTTTTATTTCAACCTTGTCACCTGCACCCAGCACATAGCTTTTTTCACTTTGAGCTAAGCTAACACTACAAAATAGAAATAGTAAAAGAAAAAAACCAAATTTCATTTGTTAGCCTTTAACGCAAATGTAAAAATAATACCCACCGTTACTCGGTCATACTCAATTGCACTTTGAGTAGAGCTCTTATCAATAAAATCTACATAAGTAGAAATCATGCCAAATTGGTTAGCAACATAATTTAAGCCTAAACGAGCATTTTTAGTTTTATCTTCACGGCCAATATCCCCTGTATATTGCTCATTAATGTAATCAACTTTTGCAATAGAGCTCAAGTCAGAGCTCCAGTTATGAGTCCAGTCAATGCCATATACACTTTCCTTTATGTAATCCCCTTGAACAAGCGGATCTTTTGCTGCTCGGCTGGTTCTTACTTTCACTATAGAGTAACTCAACGGTTTCCAAGTAACTGCAGCTTCCCAACTAAGTCCACTAAAGTTTTCACGGACATTGGATTCAAAGTCTTTATTTTGATAGCCTAACTTAAATGTTCCCGAAGTAATTGCAGTTGCTTTCCACTGCATACCAGCAAGAACTTTAAGGTCAGTACTATCTCTAGAAAAACCACTATTGGCTAACACATCATAATCATAGTTCTCTTGTTTGAATTCAACAAAGATACGCGTAGCTGCTTGGGTATTGTAATAGCCAGTGATACCCAATAATGATTTATCGTAATCACGATAACGCGAAATTTCTCTGAAGTTTTGATATTTTTTCCGAAAATACCCCCCCTCAAATGCGATTAATGCTTTTGAACTTTGAGCCCCATACTCGTAGCGTGCAGATACATTTTGCAATTGATATTTGACTAATTCATTAACTGCATCACCTAAGCCTTCGGTTAACCCTAAGCCTCTAGACTCATAGAGCCATTTAGCATCCCCTGTTAAATCTAACCGATGCTGGCTTGTGAACTCTTTATGTATGGCTGCATCAATATCTACTTGAGTATAATTATCGAGCGACTCCTTGTTATGAAGCGCGCTACTTGTACCTAAGTTGAGTTTATAACTATCCGGGCCATCTTCAATTACTGCTTTTAAATTAGGCTCTATAGTCCAAATCAATCTTGATTCTTCGTTATTTGGCGTACTAAAAAAATTACTATTACTGCTGACCCCAGTCTGCAAGGTTGGCGTTATTTCAGCTCCAATATCAGTCATTACACTGCCAGCCGTTAAGTTAGCAGAAGCAGTACTAGATAAAGCTATGCTTAAGAAGGCTGCTATAGAGCTAAAAGCTTTAATATGCGTTTGCATTTCTAAACCCTTTAAAAATTGTCATGAAAATAATTTTTACATCAAACCAAAGTGACCAGTGTTTAATGTAATGTAGGTCAAACTCAACTCGTTTTTCCATTTTAGTAAGCGTGTCTGTTTCCCCTCGCCAGCCATTAATTTGTGCCCAGCCAGTTATTCCAGGTTTAGCTTTATGACGTAACATATAAAACTCTACTTTCTTTCTGTACTCTTCGTTATGTGCAACCGCATGGGGGCGAGGTCCAACGATAGACATATCACCCTTAATAACATTAATAAATTGTGGCAACTCATCTAAACTTGTACGACGTAAAAAACCACCAAGGGGAGTAATGCGCACATCGTTTTTTGTAGCCTGTGTAACCACATCGCTGTTTTCAGTGACAGACATTGAGCGAAACTTCCATACTTTAATTTTGCGTCCATCCAAACCGTATCTATCCTGTTTAAAAATGATCGGGCCCTTGGAGGTAACTTTAACAGCGAAGGCAATTGCAATGAGTAAGGGAGATATAAGTAGTAAAATTGCAGCAGAAACAATTATATCTTCAGTGCGCTTAATAAATTCACGGGCACCTATAAAGGGTGACTCAAACACACTTAATGTATCAAGTTCTCCGACATGTTCAATTCGTGCATGTATCAAGTTCGAGACTAAAAAATCAGGAATAATGTGTACATCTACAGTTGTATCACCCAACTGTAATAAAATATCTGCGATGCGTTTATCAGCTTTCATTGGCAGCGCAATATATAAAACACCTATAGATCCGTTTCGAGCTGCATCTACAGCATCTTGAATTTTACCAGCCACTTCATGTTTATCTGAATTTTCGAATAAACGCTCTGGTTTTCGATCATCGTAAAAACCTAAAAAGTTAAATCCTAATTCGTCATTTTTGTTAATCTCATTATACAAATGTACAGCTGACTCGGTAGCCCCCACTATAGCTACGTTACGTAAATTAATGCCTAACTTTCTTCTGTTTCTTTTAAACAAATAAGTAGCAACACGCCAGCTATACATAAACGAAACACTTAATAAAAACCATAAGCCTAGGCCTATTCTGGAGAGCGAATCTGAAAATTTAAATATAAAAGAAACTAATAGTAAAAATGCAAATGCTATAAATAATGCCCCCCAAGCACAAAGCACCATAGTTCTGAATTTTCCTGCACGCCACGATCTATAAGCAGACAGTATTTCCGCACAGTATAAAAAGCTTAACGCTACTGTTAGAGCAGAAACCATATATATAGGGGTAAGATCTAATCCATAAAATAAAACGGAGCATTGAAAAGCTATAAATAATGCAAATATATCGAATAATCGATAAAAGTTAGCATCAGATGAGCCTGTTGGTTTAAATGTCCGTGAAGGTGTCATACTATTAATCCTTATAGATATCTTTAATTCAAAATAACATATTCAAACCATAATTAACACTATCTTAAGCTCTCATAACATTCAACTAAATAAAAATGTATTTAAGTTTATTCATTTCAAAAAAAGCAAACAAACCTATTACATGTTTAGTAAGTTGTATAAACGCCCACAAACTCCTACAAACATTTACCAACTTAAATAAACACCTGTAAATTTATACAAACAATTTATTAATCAATTATGAAAACAAAGAATTTAAGTTAACAAGTAATTAATTAAGTTACAATCAAACCAAACATTAATTAACCCCGGTTAGATTAGTGGGTTTTATATTCTTTAAATCAATCAAATCGGGGGTTATTTTTAAATTTTAGCACTAATCAAACTTTTAGATTACAATGCTCAGAAAGTTTACTCAAAGCCATATTTGCTTTTAAATTAAATATCTTGTCGTCACTTAATTGACCACTACTTTTAGCTAGGTTTAATAGTTTCTCACTTGCCGAATCAATATAATATTTTTCAGTAAAACTCAATACGCTTGCTATTTTCTGACTTCTATTACCTATTCCTTTTTTCCCCGTGATTTGTGACCAGGTATCTTTAACTGATGAACTTGGCATTTTCTTAAATTGAAGCTCGATGTTTAACGACTCTGACCAGTCATACCATTTATTTCTATGAATTGGCACGATTGGTTCTAATGCTACCCATGGTATCCTCAATGTATCAGCTAAAATAGCCCCATGCATGGCCTCAGTAATTAATATATCAGACTTATTCAACTCAGCTAAAGAGCTTATAACATCAGGAGCAGTTGGATCAATATAATTGATTCCTGCATTTTTACACACACTTTTCCAATTTCCCCTAGGTATACTTTCGTAATGAGGCATAAAACTAATTTTATGAGTTTTCTCATATTTTGGTAAGCCCATAAAATGAGTCAATATCGCAGAATCTGTTATAGCTAAGTTAGGATCTAAATTAAGCTCTAATGCTGTTCTGGGTCCCCTTACAAAAGCGACATCCCAACTCCCATCATGAATATCTGGCTTAGCCGTATATCCACCATAACCAGAACCCATTACAATTTTTTTAGATTTCTTAGGGTAGTCATCCCACAAAATAGAGCCAACACCTAAAAATAGCTTTGACTCGTCTTCATCAAAAAAACCAGGAGAAACTAAAGAGTCCCACATATATTTATTTAGCTCATCACCGAAGTTAGGTACGTGTCCTGAAAAATAGGTTAATTTCACTTTATATTTCCTTATAATTTTGTTTATGTGCTAATTTTAAAATAATTTTGTTCTTTGGAAAAATACTTAAGGCGCTTGAGGTCAATCTCCCTCCATCAAAGATGTACATTAATATGAAATAGATAATTATAAAAAATAACCCTGCAAGTACTATATTTAAAATTATTAGATCAAAATAAAAGAGCTTACCTAAGCTTAGTGTTAGTAATATACTTATGACGGCACAGATAACAGGTGATTTGAAACTTGAAAGATATTCACTAATAGTTATATTTAATAGTTTACACGAGCGCATCATAGAGGCAGTGCAATAGGTTAGTTTTGCAAGTATGAGAGCAACTAAAAAGCTTTTAACTCCCCAATATACGCACAATGTTGTTATTGGCACTATAATAATAGATAACTTTAATTGTAAGTAAAACCACCATTTCGCATTATTAGTCAGAAGAATAATGTTTTTTTGTGGAATACCTAATATTACTATCATATATGCAATACAGAAAGCTTGGAATATTTGAACTGACTCAAGCCACTTTTCTGTAAATAAAATAATAAATATATCTGATGAGTAAACAAATAAAAAAATAAAAATAGGATATAGAAGCAAAACTGAAAAATAAACAGAGTTTAAAAAACCTTTTTTAAGGTTGCCATTCTGTGCTTGCGTTTTCGCCAATATAGGGAAGCTAACTTCTGAAACTGTACCAATAAAAACCTCATTCATTATAGTAGATAACCTTTTTGCCACACTGTAAAAACCAAGCTGTCTATTCCCTAATATACTACCAATAATCAGTGACTCATAATGACTTAAAGCAAAGGTAAGGCCATTTGTTAAAGTGGTATATATAGCAAATGAATTAAGCTTAATAATACAATTAAACTTGAATATAAATTTCACTTTATCTCTGGCTGGAATATATACAACTAAAAAGTTAAAAATGGACAGCACCACCTGTGACCAAATTAATGCCCATATACCATAATCTAAAACAAGTAATGTTATTATTATAGTGGCTGATAAAACTCCTGAAAAAAATGTTCTTAAAGCTAAATGTGCATACTTTTGTTCCTTCAAAAGCACTATATTTAATGTAGCATAAAGCCCATCGAAAATTAGTTTTAGGCAAAATATTGATAAAGCGATATTGAATATTTCTGTCTGGAAGTCGAAGAATGACACTAAACAAAAAGCGAGTATTAGTAGCACCAATATTATTGAAACAAAAAAGTGGAGCCAAAAAATACTACTAATCGTTAAGGTATCATCTATTTGGTATTTTATTATCGATTCACGCCAGCCAACAGGCATAAAACTACTAGATATATAAATAATTGACAGTGAGAAAGCGATTAGACCAAAATCTTCTGGAGCTAAAATACGTGCTGAATACGTAAATACAGCAAAATTAATTATTGGCGGAAAAAACTTACTGACAAATAGCCAAAGAATTCCATAAGATTTATTTACGCTCACTTATTTAATCTTCTTTTAACTACGCGAATGAAAAACTGAGTCCTTAAATTTTTTAAAATAAAAATAAAAGCTGAAAAGGAATTAGTAATAGATTTAATTGTTGTTTTATAGCGCTTATTTTTTATAGATGAATAAAAACAAATCCATTGAATTTTCATATTAATACTTTTAGCGTGACGTAGTAGTAGCTTTCTTTCTTGGCTAGATAAACTTTTTATTTTTGCAAGTGCGTAGTCACAATCTCTTAAATGAATTAAATCAGTTTTACTATGGTTGCCAGAGAGGGAATTTTCTCTAACAACAGCTACATAGCCAGATGCTTCAATTAACTTCAGTTTTGCGCCCAAAATTAAGCAGCGGCAATAAAACTCATAATCTTCACCAAGACGCATATTTTCTCGGTAGCTTAAATTGTATTTTTCTAAAAACTGACGCTTTATGATTGGTTTTATAAAACCAAGCTCTTTTCTAAACTCACCTTTTTTAGTAATGTTTGATTCAATAAAATCTGATAAAGATATTATTGCCGGAAAGTCCTGCCTGTCTCCAAGCATCTTTGTTTTACGTGCTAGCGGATCAGTTTCATTTATACGAAACTTATCATCAGCAATTAAGTCTTCGCCTTCACTATAAGCTAATAGTTTTTCATAACGACCAGTTTCAATGTAATCATCAGAATCTAACACAGTAACCCATTTTGAAATCGCCCTAGAAAGGGCAATATTACGTGCCTTCCCGGGACCACTATTCACTTCAGTAGAAAAGATACTAACTTTAGAGAACTTAGCATTTAAACAGGTTAAAACTTGCATTGTGTTATCTGTAGAGCAATCATCAACAACTATCACTTGGTTAACAAATTTATCATTGACTACTGATTCTACTGCTCTGGTAATTGTTCTTTCTGCATTATAAGCAGCAATAATAACTGCTATAGTATCGTTCTCAGACAAAATATATCCCTATTGTTAACTTTAAACTGTTAGCCTTTACAACGTATATTCACCTTGTAGAATTTGCTTTTTTCCAAGTAACCGTTTTTTTACCTGTAATTGACTGTAATATACCAATACCCGCAGCAATATTCGCCATAGTAAAGTATTCTGCAATGACAGCTATTTTTGAAACAACAGGCACTTTAGGAAGTTTTTCAAACCAAGATAATACAGCCATTATATAAAACGAGACTTGCGCTATTAAGGTTACTTTAAATAAATAACCACTCTCAAAAATCGCTAAATACACATTAGAAACTAATGCCAAAACCATAAATAATAAACTATACCAACGTAATACTTTATGTGAGTAAAGCTTCCATAAATTAAAAAGCGACAAAGTATTTAAACATTCTGATCGTAAATGCTTATAGCTATTATAAGAGCGATTACTAATTCTGATTTTTCTCGGGAATTCTTCTGCGGTACTTTCAGCACCTTTTTCATAAGCAACTATAGTATCATCAAACTTTAGCTTATAACCCTGATTGATAACGCCCATAGACGAGCAAAAGTCATCAAGCACATGCACTGGAAGCTCTCTTAATAAGCTTGTTCTTATAGAAAAAATAGAACCATCTGCACCCATCATTGAGCCAGATAAAGACTCTGATTTTTTGATCATTTCTTCGTATTTCCAATACAAGCCATTACTTTGTGCTGTTCCTTCAAGATCATCGTTTGTATAAATTAATTGGCCTGCAACCCCACCTACTTCGTCGTCTTTATAGCACTTTGAAATTTGCAATAATGCATCTTTTTTCAAATAAACATTAGCGTCGGAAAAAACTAAAAAGTCACATTCAACACCAGCTAAAGCTTTATTGATTGCGTTAGTTTTCCCCAAGCCATCACTTACTTCAAATAATTCGACTCTTCCAGGATATTTCTCTATATAACTTTTTGTTATTGAGACAGTTTGATCTGTGGACGTATCTGATATTACTAGTATTTTATAGCTCGCTTTATCGTAGTCTAAAGCCAAGTGGTTTTCGATTTTTTTGCTGATCACTGATTCTTCGTTATGAGCTGGTACGACAATAACAATACTCTTATCATTAGCTGTAAATGTGGTATTTACATACTCTTTTTTAACAGCACCAAAAATGTATATGATTAAAGGAAAAAAAACATATATATATAATAAAATAAATACCGAAATAAAAAATATCACCATCACTCATTACCATCCATTGCTTTGCTTTTATATAAAAGCATCAAAGTTAAAACTTTATCAATTACATTCCTACTGATAAACCCTGACATAATCTATTAAAAACTGCTGAGGAAATATAGAATCATCAATTCCATGTTTTCCTCCCCAAGAACCACCAATTGCTAAGTTAATTATTAAATACATCGGCTCATCAAAAGGCCATGATTCGGTATTATCATCTTCTTTTTCATAACTAAAAACTAGCTTATCATCTATAAAAAACTTAATAACATTAGAATATTTTTCAACAGTATATATATGATATTCAGATAAGAGATTTTTTAATTTAAACCCCTTATTTACCGCTTTTTTATTCTGGTGATTTCTCATCTTAGTATGCAAAGCTATATGCACTTTATCTTTTTGGTAACCAACATATTCCATCATGTCTATTTCGCCTTTAGCTGGCCAGCCTTTACCTTGCTTATCGACTCCAAGTAGCCATATTGCAGGCCACACCCCAATGCCATGGGGTAATTTAGCACGTACTTCAATTTTTGCATTCGTCCATGAATGCAAATTACGTGTAGTTAAACTAGCAGATGTATACATAGGTTTTGGAGAGTCAAATAATTCATCCCATAGACTAGTTTCTATACTCTCCAACTTCCTTGCCTCAATTATTAAAATTCCATCTTTAACTCTTGCGTTATGAAGGTTGTTTGCTACGTACAACTGTTTTTCACCATTTCGTACATAGCCTTGTTCGTACCCCCACTTTTCACTAGCAGGTAGGCCATCGCTGTTAAACTCATCACTCCACACTAACTGATTGTACTCTTGTGCATAGAGTGGCCAAGAGAAAGCCTGTAAGCATAAGAAGTAAAATAAGTGTATTTTCACGCGTAGCTCCTAACATTACCACCGGAGAAGAGCCCATAAAAAAAACCAACACCGTGGGATAAGTCACATAAACTATCTAAACATGTATGCTTCGAACTAATAAAGTACGGCAAAAATGAAAGTAAACCTTTTGCCAAATAAGCAGCCCCTTTAAAGCAGCAAGTAAAAAGTGCTCCTAAGAAAGTCTTATTACAGCTTTCAATTTTAAAGCCTGTAGCACCCATTCTAAAGCAGCGACGTAAAGCCCATTTAGTTGTTAAGCGTTCAATAACGATATGTTCTTGAACTATTGCATTATTAACCCACTTAATTTTGCCACCACATGCTGTTAACCTCAAAAAGAGCTCTTTATCTTCTCCACCGTGAATAAGCGACTCGTTGAAGCTAAGATTCAGTTTTTTAAGTGTATTAACATTAATCAAGATATTATTGGTAGCAGCCCATTTCACCATCACACCATCCCTTAATTTACGCTCGTGGTACAAACGGGCTAAGTTAAAATATTTATGAGTGCCTTTGGGAAATATGGCTTTTTGGGGGCCTGCAACTACATCATAGCCCTTCGCTTTATCACACAGTAAGTTCAGCCAGTTTTTATCTGCATAAGCATCGTCATCAATAAACGCCAAGTAGTCGTACTGGTTATTTTGTGCATAATTTAGTGCATTATTCCTTGCAAACGGTATCCCTTGTTTAGTTTCTAAAACGTGTATTACATTAATTTTTTTATTGTTAGTAAACTTACTCACGCTGCTATTAACTATCTGATTCAATTCGGAATTATTTTCAACAATCAATATACTTAGCTCTATGCTGCTAATGTAACTTTGTTCAAGGATACTTAAAATACATTGCTCGAAAGTCGCGCTTCTACTTCCTGTTGTTAACACGGCTACTAATACTCTCAAATTACTCTCCCTGTTTTCTTAACTTAATAAGCGTTTACGTATTGGTAACCATAACAGCCTGCAAGCTGTTGGGTTTATAACTGCAATAGAAAGTGATTTTAAAATCTTTTTACGCTTTATTGATTTTACAAGCAAAATATAAGCTTTAGTGTTTGATAAGTTTCTATTTCTTATTTTAAGAGCTGCATTTTCACTTTTATTAAGTTCATACATCTCTACAAATTTTCTATCGCCCCACTGAAACCTTGAAATATGCCCTTCCGTTAACTGGCCAGAAATGGAGTCCCCTCTAATGGTGTATACATACCCGAAAAAGTCTAAAACTTTTGCTACTGCATTAGCCGCTAAACACGATGCTAAAAAGTAGTAATCCTCACCAATTCGAACTTCAGGCCAGTATTCCACTTTTGTTTTTACTAAAAACGATTTTAAAAAAAGAGGCTTTACGTAACCTGTGGTTTTTTTACCCATGAAATCTGCATTCCCGCTTATAAATTCTGCTAAGGATAAGTTGCCTGTTTTGAGTTCATCATTAGTGTAAAAGGGAGATAGCGCCTGCTCTCCCTCACGGCACATATAAAAATTATCTATAAGAATATCTGTAGCATCATCTTCAGAATTAAGCATTTCGCTCAATCTATTAGGTAAGAAATAATCATCAGAGTCTAAAATTGCGATCCACTTACCTTTTGCAGCTTCAAATCCAATATTACGTGCATAACCTGGCCCCCCATTGCTATTCGATTTGATTAACCTAACCCGCTCATCGCGATAATTCTCAACAACCTCACAGGTGTTATCGCTTGAAAAATCATCAACAACGATAACCTCAAGAGAAACCTTTTGTTGAAGCGCCGAATCTATTGCTTTGCTAATAAATTTTTCTGAATTCCAAGCAGCAATAACAACTGATACTTTTAAATCAGCTTTCATCTAGTAACCTATTGCAGTTATCCATTGAATACATACTCCCTTTATCACTATCTAATACTGAATTATTTCTTTTTTACCAAACAGTTTTGCAAGCACCCCAACATGAAGCGTGCCTCTAAGGAGCCAATGATATTTTTTGCTTTTACCTAGTATTGAAAGTAGGCACATTAGTATACAAAATGAAAATTTACAGCTAGCTAAAGTGCTGTATTTTATTTTATCCAGTACACTGATATTTTTAGTTATTAGACGTGCGCCGCATGTTTGTCCAAACCTGAACTTCCTTTTTAATAACCACATCAGGTTGGCACGTTCAGGCGGTACATCTTCAGTAACCAATGCATCTTTTGCGAATGCAAAGCATCCACCATTAGAATAAACATAAGAAAAAAAGCTACTATCTTCTCCGCCTGATTTACCTAAAGCAAGATCAAACCTCAACCCCTTACAAGCTTGGTGCTTTAAGTTAATCAGAGCATTTGCTGTCGAAGTTGTTTTTATTACCCCTTTAACAAAAACTGGTTGTTGAGAATGAAAATCACATATTTTCATCCAGCTAGGCGCACTGTCGTCATATATCGCTTTAACAGGTCCACATACTACCGCTACTTTTTCCTGCTGCGCTTTTTTATATAAGTTTGAGAGCCAATTAATGGAAGCCACTTCATCATCATCTATACATGCCAACCAATTACTATCTGCATTGTCTAAACACGCATTTCTTGCAATAGAGATATTTTGATAAGGGGCATGGATATAAATTAAGCGCAAGCCAAACTCTTCTGCCCACCCCTCTATTTTAGCTCTTGCTTTATCGGTCTTATCATTATCGGCTATAAGCACTTTTAGCGTTATTTCTCTTGGCAAGCATTGCTTTGAGATAGAATATAGAGTCTCTTTAAGGCTATCTCGTTTATAAGTACAAATTGCCACGCAAATATCCATCGAGAGATCCTATTAATTAAACTTTCCATCTGTAGAGGATGACCACTTGCTTAAAGCGACCTCTACACCACCATCGAACTTTTTACCTTTTGATACTAACCACCCAGGGTAAACGTCTGTTGATTTAACTAACTTCATTACCCGCTCTGGGTGAATTCCAATGTTAAACGCATTAAATAAACGCAAAGCTTTAGCCACCCCGAGCACAATAAATTTTGGTAGCATCACTGTTTTTACATCTGAAAAGTGGTTAGCCTGAAAAATATCTATTATATCTTCAAGTGTATAACCTTGATGGTATGCTCCATTAAATGTTATTAATGTCTGTCTTTGATCTTCAGCAAAGCTAATGGCTTCAATTAAATCATCTACATAAATGCATGCTTTTATTGTATTCTTCCTGCCCGGATAAATAAAAAAACCCTTACTAAGTAAAGTCGCTAGGCGCGTAAAGTTACCCCCTTCTCCAGGCCCAAAGACTACTGCAGGTCGCACTATCACTAACTTATTAATTGCAGAGTTTTTATTAAGCCATTCTTTATGAACTTTCTCTGCTATCATTTTCGAGTATCCGTAAGATGATGTAGGCTGTAATTCGGTTTCTTCTGTTTTTTGATCTTCGCCCGGACCATAAACTGAAATTGAGCTAGTAAAAATTATATTTTTGATACCCGCTCTTTCAGCATACTTACATACTTCAAGTGCGCCACAGATGTTTGTTTCATAGTATTCATGATGTTCATGGCCTGGTGTCGTGTGGATCGCCGCAAAGTTATAAATTTTATCGATGTTATTGAACAGCTCTAATGATGATAAGTCCCTCACATCAGCTACAATATAATTCACCCCTTTGCGTGGGGATTTTGGCTCTTTTATGTCCACAGAGATAATAGTTGTACAACCTTGTATAAGAAGCTTATCAATAAGGTGTGTGCCTATAAAACCTGAGCCACCAAATATAATTACACCTTTAGGTATTTCTTTACTCATAACGCTCATCTTCCTTTAAATAAACCCAAGATACACACATAAAAAAATGAATAACTGTGAACTGCTCAAACCAAACAGCTTCTAAAAAAGTTTGTAAAAACATATAGCTTAAAACTAAAATGGCAAAAAAATGTGAACTCCCAAAAGCGATGTTTCGCAAGTCAAATATCCTACTTATAAATAGCTTTATTAAATATAGGTAAAGAAACAAACCAATTAGCCCAAGTTCAACGCCCATATCTACATACATATTATGGAAATTAAACCCTGCTCCAGAGGGGACATGGTGAAGTGCCCATATATCTTCTGCTATATTATTTCCAACATAAAATAAACTCTGGAAACCCACTCCAAGTAATGGGTTTTCCTGTATAAGTGCCATCCCTCTTGCCCATAAGTGTGTGCGGCCTGTTAAAGTTGGATCTTTTCCAATGCCATACATCAAGTCATTAAAACTGCCATTGACAAGTGAATAGACCAAAAGAAACATGCCGATTAAAAAAATAAACAAGATACCCCAGTTCAGTTTTCCTCTAGTGAACTTATTCAAAGCTAAATTTTGGTAATAAATAATTACAATACTAATTAAAATACTACCGATCACAAACACTATTGCACCCAATGACTTAGCTTTAATTAAAACTAAAGTCGAGGTAATTAATAGCACAACCCCTAAAATACGACTGGACCTATCAATCGTTTTATTAAGCGATAAGGTAAGTGCAACTACAATGCACATAGAGGTATTTGCAGCTAAATAGTTTTTACTTCCAAAAATACCAATTAAACTTATTTCACCTGTCATACCATTTAGAGCAGTGCGAGATGAAACTAAACTCATCACCATAGCAATTAACATAATAAACGCGCCAGCTCTTAAAAATAAGTTTAGCCCTAAGCGACTAGCTATGACGACTGCAAAAATTGTAGTGAGTAAAAGCTGTATATTTGCCCGCAAAGCCGTTGCTGGAATATCAGACCAAATAACAGATAATAAGCATAAAGCTGGTATTAAAAACAACTCCCAATTTTTTTTACATACGCTCAGAGTAAAGTTAATACCTGATGCAGCATAAGCAGTTCCAGCTATTAAAAAAGTTAAAGCCGCTAACGCACCAAACATCGTATTAAATAACAATGCACCAACCGCTAAAACCGCCCATAATGAAGCATATAAATGATCTTTTTTTATAAACATAAAAACTTAAAATGATAAACTGGCTAAGTAGTTCTACTGATTACATTTTATATGAGTGCTTTAACTTCCTTTGTAAATGCTTCTCCAAATTGTCTTGATTTCATCGCATATTCAACGTTTGCCAGCATATAACCTAACTTAGAACCACAATCGTGTGATTTTCCTTTTCGGTGATAAGCCTCTAATGTTTCTAAGTGACGAAGTTGAAGAAGTGCGTCCGTTAGCTGTATTTCTCCACCTGCACCGGGTGGTGTATATTCAAGTAAATCCCAAATGGTTGGTGAAACAACATAACGCCCAGTAATCGCAAGATTACTTGGTGCTTCATCATTATTTGGTTTTTCTACCATGTTTTTTATGGCGGCATTTTCGCCTGCTTTTATTTTTTTACCTGCTAAATCAGCCACACCATATTGGTGCACTTGCTCTTGCGGTACTGGCTCTACCATTACTTGGTTATGGCTTGTTTTGTCAAAGCGGTCTATCATTTGACTTAAGTTGTCAGTCTTTAAATCAGATTTATATTTATCAATAATGACATCAGGGAGCATTACCGCAAACGGGTTATTGCCAACGATAGGGCGTGCTGCAAGTACTGCATGGCCTAAACCTAACGGGGCCGATTGACGAACAGAAATCACCGTTACATCTTTTGGCACTATGGAACGGACCTCATCTAAAAGACTGCGCTTCACACGTGCTTCTAGAGTGGCTTCAAGCTCAAAACTCGTGTCAAAGTGATTTTCAATTGAATTTTTGGATGCGTGGGTGACTAAAACTATTTCTTTTATACCGGCAGCAACTGCTTCATCTACCACATATTGAATGAGTGGTTTATCTACTAGGGGGAGCATTTCCTTAGGGATAGCTTTAGTGGCAGGTAGCATACGAGTACCTAAGCCGGCAACAGGTAAAACAGCTTTTAAAACTTTCACATTAATTCCTTTTATATTATCAGAAAACATTTGAAGAACTAATAATCTCAAATTCTTCAAATGTAATTCACATACCTTGTGTTAGTAACAGTATACACATCACAATAATCTACTCAACCAAAAAAGCATCCTTTTCAACTGTTTTTTTGTTAATTTTATGTTTCAAATTTGACCGCATACGCACCAATTTAGTGCCAACAATACTTTATTACTATCTACCTTTTTAAGGTTAATGCATCTATACTAATAGCCATTTCTAAAGGGGTTATTTCAAAGGAATACTGGTGCGCTTCATTCTTTGTGTTTTATTCGTACTGTCTTTTATTGTGTATTCGCAAGATATACTTTTGCATTTACGTAATAACGATATAATTTTACTTGCAAAACAACAATATGGTAATCAAGGGCACGCACGAATTAAAAGTTGGCTAAATTTTATAGATGAATCAGCTAATAAAAATGAGTGGAAAAAAATACATTTAGTTAATAATTTTTTTAATGAAAAGATCAAATACAGGTCTGATCAAGCTCTTTGGCAACAAACTGATTATTGGGCAACACCACTTGAAAGCCTAGGCACTGGCATGGGTGATTGCGAAGACTATGTTATTGCTAAGTATTTTACGTTACTCGCTCTAGATGTTCCTGAAGATAAAATACGCTTAATGTATGTGCGCCATAAGGGGCTTAACCAACCCCACATGGTCTTAATTTACATTGAGCAACCAAACAAAAGCCCCTACGTGCTAGGAAACTTTAATAAAAAGTTATTACCAGCCAGTCAGCGTACCGATTTAATACCAATATACAGCTTTAATGGTCAAGGTTTGTGGTTGGCGAAATCGAAGGGACTTGGTAACAAAATTGAAAACAGCCAAGGCGTTTCAGCTTGGAATACTATGTTAAAACGAATTGAACATGGTGAGATTGCTCCCATATAGAACAACGTAAAGGAACTATTAGTTATGTCGTCTTTTATAAAAAATGGCTTGAGCTTAAAAACACAAGTTTATGGTTTGATCATAGCCATTTCATTAATTTCTTTTTCCGTCCGTATAATTACCGATATAGGTACCACACAAAAATATTTACAAACGCAAATGGCAAGCCATGCCAAAGATACAGCCACAAGTTTAGGGCTTTCTATTTCGCCTTACCTTGAAGAAGAAAACATAATGATCGCTCAAACAATGGCAACGGCGATTTTTGACTCGGGTTATTATAAACAAATAAAGTTTACTAATGCTCAGGCTAAGGTGGTTTTTGAACTTATCAACCCTAAGCGTGTTGAATCGGTACCTAATTGGTTTATAAGTGCAGTTAAACTAAACGCGCCAAGTAGACAGTCTGAACTAAACAATGGTTGGATTATGGCGGGTACGCTTGAAGTAACAAGCCATGAGGGGCATTCATATCTAACACTTTGGGAGCATACTAAACGTAGTTTTTATAGCTCATTTTTATTATTAGTAGCCTCACTGGCTGTTGCCTTTTTAATACTACGTGCTGTTTTTAACCCATTAAAAGCTGTAGAAAACCAAGCCCACCTTGTTACGCGTAAGCGCTTTACACTTACCGATGAAATACCCGTTGCGCGCGAGCTTAGAACCGTTACTAAAGCCATTAACAATATGGTTATGAACCTGCAAACTACGTTTGACTCGCTTACTAGGCAAACACAAGCCCTTACCGAAGAAGTATATATTGACCCTTTAACTGGTTTAGGTAACCGGAAGTCGTTTGAAAATCATTTTAATTCGGTTGCTAACTCTATAAGTGACGAGGCTCCCGTTACCGCAATGATGATTTCCCTGCCTTCGCTTACAAACATTAATAAAACGGTAAGTTATCAAGACGGTGATGAGCACATAAAAGAGGTGGCAAAAATACTCAAAACTATTTTTGGTGAGCTAACAAACGCGAAGGTATTTAGACTAAATGGCAGCACGTTTATTGCGCTTGCACCTTATGATAGTGACTTTTTAAATAGAACTCGGCTTGAAATTACCGATGCATTTAGTCAACAAAAAAATAGCTTACACGTAAATGGTTTTGCTAACTGTGCGTTAGTAAGTGTAGAAAAAGGAATGCCCATAAGTCACGTACTATCAGCGTTAGATACAGGCTGCACAATTGGTGTTACTAACACTAAGGTAGATAAAGATACTTTATTCAGTGTAAATCAGTGGCGCTCGCTTATTCAGTCTATTTTAGCATCTGGTGAGGTGAGTTTTTCAGTGCAACCTGTAAAACGTGCTCACTCACAAAATAAGCAATGCTATTTTGAGGTATTTGCTCACTTTATTCATGAAAATGAGAAAGTGAATAACGGGCATTTGTTTGCTATGGCCGAAAAGCTTAATTTGACCGAAGAATTAGACAAAAAAATAATTCGTAATTTTGTTAATGTTAAAGAGCTATATCCAAACGATGTATTTGCGCTCAATTTAAGTAAAGCGTCATTATACTCTACTGAGTTCATTGAATGGTTAACACTTTACGCCCATACTAAGCCTGTTTTAAAAACTAACTTGTTATTTGAACTAAATGAGATTAGCTTGCTTTATAATGTTCATATTGCTTCGCAACATATAGACATTATTAAAGACATAGGAATTAGTGTGTGTATTGAACATTTTGGTACTAGCCTTACCTCGTTTAGGTATTTACAAGGGCTAGATATTGAATATGTAAAAATAGACGGTAGTTACATACAAGACTTACTAGATAACAGCCAAAGCCAATTTTTTATCCAAACAGTTAATAATATTTGTCATGGCTTTGGTATAAAGGTACTAGCTTGTTTAGTTGAAGGACCAGAAACATTAGACATGCTTGAAAACCTAGGGTGTGACGGTGTACAAGGTAATTTGATTATGCCACCTTCAAATGTTATAAAGACCATACAAAGTAGCACGAATAAACAGTTTGCTTTTTGTGCTGATACGCTAAAATTCTGTAATTAGTAACCTCTAAAAGAGGCTCAAAATGAGATCACTTATACTTGCTAGCTTGTTTGTTGGCGCTTCGAGCTTTGTAGCATTTCCTGTTTATGCTCAAGCACACAACGATGTAATTGTGCAAACAGATAACCTAGATACTTTAATAAATATTTTAACTAATGCGACTGCTGACACCCCCTCAGAAGAGTTACAAGAAGAACTAGTAGTAGTCATTGAGCAACTTTGCCAAAATACCGGCCCAGTCGATTTAGACTCACCTATCGCTAATGGAACGTGTTCTGCTCAGCAGCTTGATATAATTATGAATGCTGTTATTTCAGCCATTGGCGCAGATAGCCCTTTTATTTCTGATTTTTTAGCGGCCTTAGTTACTGCAGGCGTTAATAGCGATGCTGTAACGCTGGCTGCAATAACAGCTGGGGTTGATGCAACTATTGCGTCACAAGCAACAGCAGCTGGTCCTACAGAGCCTACCGCACCAGCAAGCCCTTTAATTGTAACCTTGCCTACAACAACCGTTCCTCAAGGCGCTGGCGGT
>CESF01039534.1_pt1 | contig 23366 bp, 26 predicted proteins | sample 356331 | NCBI WGS metagenome assembly CESF01 (sample SAMEA2621779, study PRJEB7988) | marine metagenome | biome: marine biome (ENVO:00000447); feature: surface water layer (ENVO:00002042); material: "saline water (ENVO:00002010), including plankton (ENVO:xxxxxxxx)" | depth 5 m
CATTTTAATGAATTAATTATATTCTTATCTTTCACAGAAATATTTTCTAAAATTTGTGGAGTGAGTTTAAATAAATTAAATAAGCTGCTTGTTTTCTTCTTCTTTCTTAAACTAAATAAAACCTCTAAAGCAACGAGTAATCCGTCTCCCGTGGTAGCAAATTTTCCAAGAATAATATGTCCAGATTGTTCACCACCCAAATTAAATTTATTTTTTTTCATTACTTCTTTTACGTAACGATCGCCAACATCTGCTCTTTTAAATTTAATTTTTTTTTGTTTAAAATATTTTTCTAATCCATAGTTTGACATGAGAGTTCCAACTACTCCCCCCTTTAGTAATTTTTTCTGCTTCCACCTAGTAGCCAACATTGCAATAATTTGATCTCCATCAATAATAGTTCCTTTTTCATCGCAAAGAATTACACGGTCTGCATCACCATCAAGGGCAATACCAATATGTGCTTTATATTTTTTTACCGCTAATTGAATTTTTTTTGGAAACGTTGAGCCACAGTTTTGATTGATGTTTAATCCGTTTGGAGAAGTTCCAATGCAAATAACCTTCGCACCTAGTGATCTTAACAACTTAGGTCCAGCTTTATACCCCGCCCCATTAGCACAGTCTAAAACAATTTTAATATTTTTTAGATTGAAATTTTTTTGGAAATTTTTTTTTAATATATCGATATATAAATCTGTACCAGTCTCTAATCTTTTAACACGACCTAATTTTTCAGGATGAATTAGATTTTTTTCAGTTTTTGCATCAATTATTTTTTCAATTCTTTTTTCAATATTATCAGATAATTTCATTCCATCTGGACCAAATAACTTCATTCCATTATCATCGTATGGGTTATGAGATGCAGTAATCATTATCCCCATATTTGCTTTCATAAGTTTAGTAATCATCGCCAATCCATTGGTGGGCATAGGACCAAAAGTGTAAACATGCATACCTGCAGAAGATAATCCAGAAACTAAAGCTGGCTCAAGAGTATAACCTGATAACCTTGTATCTTTGGCAATAACTGCAATAGGTTTAATTTTTTTTGGATTAGTAAAATACGTACCTGCAGCTAGTCCAAATTTAAAAAATTTTTCACCATTGATCACGCCTTGGTTTACTTTTCCCCTTATTCCATCAGTGCCAAAATATTTCTTCATTAGATTGAATTTAAAGCCTCCTGAACTTTTAATGCTTCATGAGTTTCTTTTATATCATGAACTCTAAAACACTGAACACCTTGATTATACCCGGTAATGATAGCTGATAAAGTGCCACCTAATCGATATTTACTATCTTTTTCTTTCATTATTTTGCCAATAAAACTTTTTCTTGATGGACCAAGCATAATTGGACAGCCTAGACTATGAAATATTCCAACATTTGAAATTAAATTGAGATTATGATCTAAATTTTTTCCAAATCCAATACCCGGATCCAATATAATATTTTGTTTTAAATATTTTTTTTTTGTTAATTGCTGAATTTTACTTTCAAAATAATCATAAATATCAAATAGTACATTTTGATATTTTGGGTTTTTTTGCATAATATCTGGCGTGCCTTGAGAATGATTTAGAATTACAGGTTTTTTTAATTTAGCAACAACATCTAGAGTATTTTGATCAAAATCAAATGCCGATACATCATTAATAATTTTTGCTCCTTTTTTAACAGATTCAATCATTACATTCGATTTCCTTGTATCAATTGAGACTTTGTATTTTTTAATTTTAGAAATAACTTGCAAAACTCTCTTTTTTTCTTGTTCTATTGAAATTAATTTAGCTCCAGGTCGTGTGGACTCTCCTCCTACATCAATAACATTTGCTCCTTCGTTAATCATTTGACGAGCATGTTTGATCGCCGAGTTTAGTTTATTAAATTTTCCACCGTCTGAAAAACTATCAGGAGTTACATTTAGTACTCCAAAAATTACAAATTTATTTAAATGAAGTCCCAATATTTTTTTTCTTTTTTTTGAAATATCGCTTATTTTTCTTAAAACAGTTTTTTTTATATGAGTGGGTAAATTCTTAATTTCGGTAATATTTATATTTTTAAATTTATTTTTTTTTCCTCTATTTATAATTTCGATGTTACTAAATGCTAATTTTTTATTTCCACAAATCGGTAGTGCTTTCTTTGATTTAATAAGATTATACGCGTTTAAACCATAAGATAAGCTCATGGGTCTTACATAAATTTTTTGCATTTAAATGAAGTTTAGGTCAACTTCGGCTTTAAACCAATTGAACCAAGTGCAGATTCTTTTTTTCCTTTTCCTTCACTTTGATCTGGCTTATCGGAATGTCTAGATGGGAAAGTATCATTATATAATATGTTTGAAATTTCATCAAAGGTTAAGGTTTCATAGTCCATTAACGCTTTAGCTAATTTATGGAGATCGTCAATTTTATCTGCCATTATAACTTGTGCTTTTTTATATCCCTCAAACACTATTCTCTTTACCTCTTTATCAATTTTTTGAACTGTCTCCTCAGACATGCTTTGATTTTTCGTAATTGATCTTCCTAAAAAAACTTCTTCTTCGTTGTCACCATATGCAATTGGTCCAAGCTCATCGGACATTCCATATTTTGTAACCATATCTTTTGCAATTTGAGTTACCTTGCCAATATCGGAGCTTCCTCCACCGCCTGCACCTGTTGTAACTTTATCTTTGCCAAAAATTTTTTCTTCAGCAACTCGTCCACCCATTGCCATCGCGATCATACCTTCAAACTGGTCTTTGGATTGATAATCCTCATCTTTTTCTGGAAGCCACATTACCATTCCTCCAGCCATACCTCTTGGAATAATTGTAGCTTTATGCATTTTTATATTTTTAATTTTAACGTTCAACCCAACAATGGCATGTCCAGCTTCGTGGTAAGCCGTCAAACGTTTATCATCTTCGGTGATAACTTTTGAACGTCTCTCAGCTCCCATCATAATTTTATCTTTAGCCTCTTCAACATCGATCATGGTAACAATTCTTTTATTTTTTCTAGCAGCTAATAAAGCTGCTTCATTAACGATATTTGCTAAGTCAGCTCCTGAAAATCCTGGTGTCCCTCTTGCTATTGTTCTTAAATCAACATCTGGACCGGTTTGAATTTTTTTTGCATGCACTTTTAAAATTGCTTCTCTTCCAATTATATCTGGTCTTGGAACAATAACTTGTCTGTCGAATCTACCGGGTCTTAACAAAGCAGGATCTAGTACGTCCGGTCTGTTAGTAGCTGCTATCAAAATAACTCCATCATTAGTTTCGAAGCCGTCCATTTCAACAAGTAGCTGGTTTAAGGTCTGTTCTCTCTCATCGTTACCACCGCCAAGACCTGCGCCTCTGCTTCTTCCTACTGCATCAATTTCATCAATAAAAATTATGCATGGTGAATTTTTTTTACCTTGTTCGAACATGTCTCTTACTCGAGATGCACCAACACCTACAAACATTTCAACAAAATCAGATCCTGAAATGGTAAAGAAAGGAACATTCGCCTCTCCAGCAACAGCTCTCGCAATTAACGTTTTTCCTGTTCCAGGAGGTCCAACCAACAAAGCACCTTTTGGAATCTTGCCACCTAACCTTTGATACTTTCTTGGGTCTTTTAAAAATTCTACAACTTCTTCTAATTCTTCTTTAGCTTCCTCTACACCAGCAACATCTTTGAATGTAACACGCCCTTTAACCTCATTCATGAGCTTTGCTTTGGATTTTCCAAATCCCATGGCTCCGCCTTTGCCGCCCTGCATTTGTCTCATGAAGAATATCCAAACACCTATAAGCAGTAACATTGGGAACCAAGATAAAAGTATCCCAAAGAAAGATGGCATTCCATCCTCTGACGGTCCCGCAGTAATTGCCACTCCCTTATCAGTTAATTTTTGTACTAGTTCAGGATAATTAGGTGCGTAAGTTTTAAATCTAGCTCCATTTGAGAAAGTTCCTGAGACTTCGTTTCCTCTTATATCTACGGCGTTAACATTTCCTTTATCAACTTCAGTTATAAAAGTTGAAAATGGAAGATCTCTAGATGCATTCGTATTAGGGTTTTGAAATAAGTTAAACAGCCCTAAAACAAGAAGGGCAATAATTCCCCACATCAAAAGATTTTTAATATTCATATTTATTAAAGTAATTATTAATTTAGTTTTAACAAGATTAAAAAAATCTTATTTTTTCAACATTTCCTAAATTCTCTTTTCACTTTGACTAAATTAAGGCCATTTTCAAAAATATATCCCCCTAATGTTACTTTTTTCTTATTTAGTTGCGACAAATCTGCAATTAGTCTGGCAATACCTTTAGCCCTTGGTGGATAGTCTTTTTTTTCAGTAAAAAAAGAAGAAATGCATCTAAAAACTATTTCATAAGGTTCATGAAATAATTTTTTTGAAATAGAAATAAAATTTGTTTGTTTTTTTATAAATTTTTTTTTTGCAGTCTCACTATAAAAATTTAAGGCCTCACCTGCCTTGTCGAAATTATCCAAAGTTTTAAGAAGTCTTACATCTCCAAAACCTTCTTTTTCCATAAAAGATCTCAATTTTCTCACCCGGGACCTGAGGTACTTATTGTTGAAGTTGCTAGTATCTTTTAAATAAAAGTTAAAATATTTTTTTGATATTTTGATTAATTGGCTCTTTCCTAAGCTTAAAAACGGACGCAAAAAAATATGTTTTTTATATTTTGAAATTTTCTTTATAGGAGATAAACCAGTGAGGCCACTTCCGCGGCTTAATCTTATATAAAAATTTTCTATTTGATCGTCTAGATGGTGGCCAAGCAAAACATGTTTAATTTTTTTCTTATTACAAAATTCAGTGATTTTATCGTACCTCAATTGCCTGGCTTCTAAATGAAAATTTTTTAGTTTACTTAAATTGATTTTAAAAACATAAGACTGAATTCCTTTTTTTTGCAAAAGCTTTTTTACTTTTTCTGCCTCTTTTCCGCTCACTTTTCTGACGCCGTGATCAATGATAATACATGTAAAGTTCTTTTTTTTTTCGCTAGAATATAATTTAGAAAGATAGGCTAAAGCTAGACTATCAGGTCCTCCTGATACGCCAACGACAAATTTTTTCGACCTAAGGTTCTTGTCTAGAAAACTTTTAAAATTTGTATATGTGCTTAATAATGATTTATCCAACTGACGGGCACTTGTATTTTTTCTTCTCATACTTAGCCTTTTGGATAACAGACTGTTTAGCTTTAGGATACTGTTTCTTTATACCATCTAACATTTGACAGCCTTGGTCCTTTTCACCTAACTCAGATAACGTAACACCAAGCTTGAGTAGATTCTGTGGTCCTTTTGAACTTTGAGGGTATTTTTGATATCCGTCTAAATATGCAGCTGCTGCATCGTGATAAAGTTGTCTAATATAAAAAGTTTCTGCATACCAATACTGAGCATTACCTGCTAGCTTGTGTTTTGAATTCTTTTTTACAAATTCTTTAAGAGCCAGCTCTGCTTGATCATAATCACCAACTTTTATTAAACTAGTTGCAAATTTATATTGTTCCTCTGGAGATTTTTTTGGCAATATATCTTTTGCTTCAGGTTCCTCAATTTTTACTACACTTGCAGGATTAATTGAGCTTGTTTTTTGTGTTTCTTTTTTTGTTACCATTGTTCCTAAATTTTTTGGCTTGTCTGTTCCTGGAAATCTTTTTGGTTTATTTCTTTTTGCAATTTTTTTTGTATCGCCAGATTCCAAATCAGAAAGTCTTAATTCATTATCTCGTTGAGTTTTATTTGATCTTTCATTGAGTTGTTCAAATGAAAACATGACTTCTTCGTGACTTGCAGTTAATTTTTGCATTTGTTCTTCAAGCTCAGTGATTTTTACAAGCTGTCTTGTTAAAGCACCTTCTAAAGAACCGGAAGATTGTTTATCTTTTTTTCCTTTAAAACTTTGCGAATACACTGCCTTCTCTAAAGTTTTTAAATCTTTTTTAATTTGTTGCAATTCTTGCAAAACTTTATTGAGTTTTTCGTTTGCTGAAGCTGACGAAAACGCAAAAACAAATATGATTAAAAATATTTTTAGTTTCATTTATTATAATATTAATACTTAAAAAAAGGGCAAAAAAAAGACCCTGTTTTGTGACAGGGTCTTTTATTTTATAAACTCAATTAAATTGTTACTTTGCTTTTACTGATACAGATCGTCTGTTTTGAGACCAGGCTAATCTTGATGACTCAGGATTTACAGGTCTTTCTTTACCATAACTGATTACAGTAACTTTACTTCCACTTACACCTTGAGACATTAAATAATCTCTAACAGCGTTAGCTCTTCTTTCACCTAAAGCTAAGTTGTATTCACGAGTGCCTCTTTCATCGGCATGACCCTCGACCACAACGCTAAGGCCTGATTTTTTAATATAAGCAGCTTGCTTATTTAAAGTGCCTTTAGCTCCTGTATGTAATGATGATTTGTTTGTTGCAAAGAAAACTCTATCAGGAACACCAGATGCTAAAAACTTTACAGTATCTGTTCCTTCATACCAATCATTTGCAGATCTCTTTCCACCAGTTGCACAGGCAGATAACAAGAAACCTAAAACTGCTACAATAGCGAAATTTCTAATATTAGTTAGTGACATATATCCTCTTAAAATTTAAATTTTATTAAATGAATTTCTACATAATTGAACATGAGTTTCAAGCTTAAATCAAATAATAATAGAATAATTAACCTATTTTGAGAGTAATCCGGACCAAGATGGGTCTGACGCATCAGTAGGAGTTTTGATCTTCACTTCATTATATCCCGTAATGTCAATAGCCCATAGATTTGCACTTGCGCCTTGACCTTTTTTTCCGCCAGCAGTCTCTCTATAAAAAATCAAAACTCTTCCATTGGGTGACCATGAAGGTGCTTCTTGGTAGAAATTTTGAGTGAGCAATCTCTCTCCTGTGCCGTCAGTTCTCATTACGCCAATATAAAACTTACCTTTATGTATTTTGGTAAATGCAATTAAATCTCCCCTGGGAGACCAAACCGGCGTTCCATACAAACCTTTTCCTCTTGAAATTCTTTTTACTCCTCGTCCATCATTTCTCATTTTATAAATTTGTTGAAGTCCACTTCTGTCAGAATTAAAAACAATAAACCTACCATCTGGCGAAAAGGATGGTGATGTATCAATCGCTGGATTTGATGTAATTTGTTCTACTCTTCTTGACTTAATATCCATAGTATAAATATCTGAATTTCCATCTCTTGCAAAACTCATTATAACTTTCTTACCATCTGGTGAAAATCTGGGAGCGAAAGTCATACCTGGAAAATCTCCAACTACTTCCTGAATACCTGTTTCGATATTTAATAAGTAGACCCTTGGTAAATTTTTGAAATAAGACATATAAGTTACCATCGTTCCATTTGGACTAAATCTTGGAGTTAAAACCAGTTCATTTCCCAATGTTAAAAATTTATTGTTTGCTCCATCTTGATCCATAATTGCTAATTTTTTAACTCTTTGAGTTTTGGGACCACTTTCACCAACATAAATAATTCTAGTGTCGAAGTAACCTTCTTCACCAGTCAATCTTTGATAAATCTTATCTGAAATTATATGAGCAATTCTTCTCCACGATGATGGGGTTGCAAACAAAGCTAATCCCTCTATCTCTTTTGCAGACACAACATCCCATAATCTGAACTCAACTCTGAGTCTGCCTTTGTCATCTATTTTTAACTTTCCAGAGACCATAATTTGAGCTTTGATCAACTTCCAGTCTTCAAATCTTGGTTTTAAATGAGATAATTTTGGTTTTTGTATATAGGATTTATTGTCCAAAACATAAAAAAGACCTGAACGCATTAAATTACCTTTGATAACCTTGGGAAGGTTTTTATCTAAATTTAATTTTTTAATTTTTTCAGAAAATTTTTCAGGATTATCAATATAAAAATTTGATATAGCTGTTGGTAAAGGTTCGAGATTTCCTCTAGTTATATCTATGGTTACAATTGCAAAAGATTTAGTTGCAAATAAAATTGTTATCAAAAATAAAATCAGTCTCTTCATAACTACCCTTTTAACATCTCTTTTGCGTCAAAATTAAGTTGTAAATCTTTCCATTTATCATGACCAGTTGATGGCATTTTTAATGGATTACACAGACGCACTGCTCTTAATGCGCTTTCTGCTAAAACTTTATAAAAACCTTGTCCTGGTCTGTTCATTCTCACGTGATCTAATATCTCCGAACTCAGTATAGATCCATCTTTTTTTAATTTTAATCTTATTCTTACAGTTAAATCCTCATTATAAGGCAATCCTAACGGGATATTCCAACATTTAAAAATTTGGGCTTTAATAGAATCTTCTTGTGTAATGGTCAAGCCCTTGTCTAAGCTGACGGTAGAGTCCTGATCTTGAGTGATTTCTAAGCTTTTTTTTTGTTGAAGATCTGCACTTTCTTCTTTGGATTTATCTATCAATGCAGAAATTTTATTTGGATCAAAAAGCTCTTTTTTTTCGAATTCCGAGGATTGTCTTATTTCATCCTTAACCTCTATAGGATTTTGTTTATCAGTTTCTTTAGGTTTTTTTTTCTTAATTTGGTCTGGCATAGGGACCGCATCTTGCTTTTCTTTTTTTATAATTTTAGGTGGAGCTTGCTTGGTTACAACCCTTTGTTTTTCCTCTTTTATTTTTTCAATAATTTCTCTGGCTTTTGGAGCAAAAGGTAAGGCTGTTTTTTCTGATATTTGTATTAAATCAACTGAAATAATTGGTGGCACATCGATAGGTTTTTTCATTACAAAAGGTAGAGTAACAAATGTAACTATAAATATACTTAAGTGAAAAAGTATTGATAAAGTTAAACTTCTAAACATAAACTAACGCTTAGTTTCTGTAATTAAAGCAACCTTTGTAAATCCATTTCCAGATAAATTACCCATAATTTCAATTACCCTTCCATAGTTTAAGTTTTTATCACCCCTAACATATATTCTAGTATCTGTTCTATTTTTTGAGATTGCCAATAACTTTGGTACTAAATCTGAATATCCAACTCTTGTATCTTGAATAAATATTTCACCTTTCGCATTAATTGAAACAGTTAAAGGTTCTTTATCATCTGGCAAAGAGTCTGCATTGGTCTCCGGTAGATTTACAGGGACGCCAACAGTTAACATTGGAGCTGTGACCATAAAAACAATTAATAGCACTAACATCACATCTACAAATGGGGTTACATTTATTTCGCTTATAGGTGAATTGGATCTTGAAGAATTTCTATTTAAATTAATACCCATTTAAATTATCGAAATAAATGTTTGTGTAAAATTTTCTAACTTTTGAGTATATTTACGCGAATTGCTAGTAAATTTATTATAAGCAACAACCGCGGGTATCGCCGCCAACAACCCTAGAGCAGTAGCAAATAAAGCTTCTGCAATTCCAGGTGCAACAATTGCCAAACTTGTATTTCTTGAAATTGCAATAGATTGAAAAGAATTCATTATTCCCCAGACTGTTCCGAATAAACCAATAAATGGCGCTACAGATCCTACTGTCGCAAGAAAAGTTAATTTATTTTCATATTTTTCAACTTCTTTATCAATAGTAACATCCATTACACTTTTTACTTTTTCATTTAAAACATTCTGTGACTGACTTTTGTTTTCTACAAGGTATTTCGCACCAGATTTAAAAACAATAGTCATTGGGTCTTCAGTATCAAGATCTGTTTTTTCATATAGAGTTTTTATGGATTTAGAATTTATAAAGTCTTGCTCAAATTCTTCGGTACTTTTGTTGATCTTTTTAAATACTTTATATTTTTCAAATATAAGTGCCCATGAATAAACTGATGCCAAAATTAAAATTATTATTACAGATTTTACTATAAAGTCTGCTCTAGTAAAAAGAGTCCAAAATGAAAAATCTGCTGCAGCGATTGCGGATGCTGCCGCTCCTACTTGTGGTTCCATATTATTAACTTCCTATTTTTGAAAATTGTCATTAATGTGTCAGTGATTTATTTATATTTGTAACTAAATACAACTTTTGAAAGATTTATACAGATCTTCTGGCATCTTTTTGGGTTTTCCTGCTTGATCAATAACTGCTAGCTCGACTTTTGCTTTAACACGCGTTTCATTTCCAACTTTTACAAATTGAATTAAGTTGATTCTCACTGGCGATAATTTTGAGAGCTCTGATACTACCTCAATTTTTTCTTCAAATTTAACAGGTTTTTCGTAATCGATATAACACGATCTGACAACAATCAGTGTATCAAGGGTACTTAACTTATTATGATTAAAACCTAGTGAATAAATCCATTCTGTTCTAGCCCTTTCAAAGTATTTTAAATAATTAGCGTAATATACTATGCCTCCAGCGTCAGTATCTTCATAATAGATTTTTGTTTTATAAGTAAATGACTTAACCATGAAACCCTTCATTGCTATAATGATCTAAAAAATAACGACCGATCAAAATTGCATCCGCTTTATTGGCATCTTTTTTTCTTTTCATATCATTTGTAAAATTTGGAAAAAGCTCTATAGCCTTAGTTCTGCTTGCATCTTTTGAAGATCCGATGAGATTAAAATGCTTTTTCCATTTTACTGGTCTAACAAAGTAAATAGGTAAAGTAAGTGCTGAACATATCCCCTTAATAACGCCGAATGACTGGCCGAAATTAAACATGCTAGTAACACCTTGGCCCGGCATAGCTGTTACATGTTCAATAACAACTGCTACATCTTGAAATCCATCAATTCTTTTTTTAATTTCTAAAGCTAATTGAGCTGCGTTGATTTGTTTTTTATTTTTTTTGCCCTCACTCATCGTTGGCATATCGATTGCTTCCTTTAATTTTTTATGAACATAAATACTTAATGCACCGCTAACACCAGGGTCAATACCAAAAACTATCAAAATGTTATCTCCTCTAAAATTTTTTGATCTATCTCAAAATTAGAGTATACTTTTTGTACATCGTCATCATCCTCTAAAAATTCGATAAAATTCACGATTTTTTTAAAACCTTCCTTGTCTACTTTTATTAAACTTTTGGGGTTATAAATTATACCACTAAAACTTAGTTTATATTTTTTTTCTAATTTAATTTGTAGAGAGTGAAGTTCATTTTTTTTTGAAAATATTTCATAAAAATCCCCTTCAACCTTGAAATCATCAGCCCCACTATTAGTCGAAAGTTCAAATATCTCATCCTCCTTGCAGTTTTCTTTATTTATTTTTATTAAACCACAAATATCGAATTGATGTGAAACTGATCCTTCAGACCCAAGCGAGCATCCATTTTTTTCAAAGATACCCCTGATATTTGAAATACTTCGATTTTTATTATCAGTTAAAACCTCAACGATTATACCTGTACCCAATGGACCAAAACCTTCGTACACCACAGATTCATAATTGGACTCATCACCAACCTGTGATTTTTTTATTGCACGATCTATATTATCCTTTGGCATGTTTGCTTCTTTGGCAGCTTGAACAGCAGATCTTAGTCTTGGATTCATATTTATATCTGATATCCCAAGCTTAGCTGCAACAGTTATTTCTCTGCTTAATTTTGAAAAAAGTTTAGATCTTTGTTTGTCTGCTTTTCCTTTTTTGTGCTTAATACCTGCCCAATGTGAATGTCCTGCCATATCAATTCGTATTAAATTTTAAATTACCACCTACCATAATAGGCTCTATGTTTTTTGCTAACCCTGTTTTATCATCTGCAACAACCTTAATGCCAGTTATCGTTGCGTTTTTAATAACTGGTACCAATCGGTCACTTTTCTTTTTAAAAAATTTTAAAATTGCATTGTCTGTGTTCATTCCAATAACGGAATTGTAATCACCGCACATTCCTGCATCGGTTTGATAGGCAGTGCCTTTTTCTAATATTCGATAATCAAGTGTAGGCGTATGTGTATGAGTTCCAACAACAAAAGTTGCTTTTCCATCTAAAAAATGACCCATTGCTTGCTTTTCGCTTGTTATCTCAGCATGGAAATCAACAGCTAAAAAATCAATTTCTTTTTTTAAATTAATTTTTTTTATCTTTTCATCTATGTATGGAAATACTTCTTCACATTTTTTCATATAAACATTTCCCATTAAATTCATTACACCAACCTTTAAACCTTTTTTTTCGTAAATTTCAAAACCTCTACCTGGTGTACCTTCCATAAAATTCATTGGTCTAAGTAATCTTTTTTCACGAATTATATGATTCATTGTTTCTTTCTGATCCCAAATATGGTTACCTGATGTAATTACATCAACTCCTGCTTCAAATAAATTATTACATATCTCTTCAGTAATGCCATAACCGCCTGCTGAATTCTCTCCATTAGCAATTACAAAATCAATTTCGTATTGATCAATTAATCCTTTTAATTTTTCAGTAACAGCATTGCGTCCGGCACGTCCAACTATATCTCCTAGAAATAAAAAATTCATTAATGCACGATGCTCTTTTCTGTTAAAATAAAATCTAATTTTTTATCGTGCTTTTCTTTAGGTAATTTACTTGCTTGCTGAAAAGAAAATGCAATACCAATAGATAATATATTTTTTTTTTCATCTATTTTATTTAAAAAACGATCATAAAAACCTTTGCCATAGCCTAATCGATTTTTAATATTATCATAAGCAACAAGGGGTACTAAAATCATCTGAGGTTTAATCTTTTTATTTTTATTACAAGGTTCAAGGATTCCATATTTGTTTACAATTAATGGTTCTTGAATTTTCCACTCTTTAAAACTCATATTATTATTTTTTTCAATAACGGGTAAGCAAGTTTGAAGTTTCTTTGTTTGTATTCTAATGATTACAGATACGATATTAATTTCATAATTAACTGGATAGTAAAAACCTAATTTATTTATTTTATTTTTTATACAAAGTTTTCTAATTTGTTTTGCTATAAAAATTTTATTTTTAACGCTGAGTTCAAAATATTTTTTTTTTCTAATTTTTAAAAAATTTGCTCTTAACTTTTGCTTCATTGAGACTAAACAGCTTTAGTTATAAAACTATTAATAGACTCGCTTGCTTTATTTAAAATTTCCGAATAGTTTGTTTGATTTTCTTCTACTGTCTTTTTCAACTCATCAAATCTAGACTTAAGTTCTTCAACTTCTTTATCCCTATCATCCTTGTAATCGACTGATAATTTTTTTATTTCTTTAAATTTATTTTCTAATTCTTTAGAGTGATCTTTAAGTTTGTTTAAAGAAGTTTTTAAAGTGTACAGTTCATCTATAACTTGAATTGCTGTTATTAATAATAATTTTCCTTCACCGAGGTTACCCAGATCTTTTTTTAATTGATTAAATTTTTTACTTAATTCTTCTGTTAATTTTTGGAGATCCTCCTCTTGACCTTCCTCACAAGCAAGTAGGTAGTCTCTTCCATTAAAATTTACATTTACATTTACCATTCTTCCGACCCCAATAAATCATTTGCTTCTTGGTTCAATTCATCTAATCTTTTTGCAACTTCATCTTTGTTTTTTTCTGCTTGTAAAACCTTATATCTTGAACTCTCAAGGTCTTCTTCTAATTTTGATATTGATTTTTTTAAATCAGAATTTTCCTCCTCAACTTTTGATATTTTTTCCTTTAAATTTTCATTTAAAGAGTCTGGGCTATTTATGGATCTTTCAAGCTCTTTTAGCTCTACCTTTAAACCCTCATTTTCATTTTCTAATGTGGATAACTTCACGCTCAGATCATTTTTTTCTGTTTCTAATTTGGCCTTTACTTCCTGAAGATCAACGATCTTTTTCTTAGATCCAACAACTAAATCGGTAATAGTGTCTAATCTTACCAAAGACTCTAGTAGTTTTTGCTCTTTTTCTTTCAAATTATCCATAGAAAACAAATATTATCATTTATAATTATACAACAAAGTAATAATAATTTCGAGAAATTAAGTCTTAACAATATTTAATGAAAAACAGCTCACATAACGATTTAGCAAATGCCATTCGATTTATGTCCATGGATGCAGTTCAGAAAGCGAATTCAGGACATCCGGGTATGCCAATGGGGATGGCAGATGTGTGCACTGTGCTCTTTAGGGATTTTTTAAAATTCAATGCAACAAACCCTGATTGGCTGAATCGAGATCGATTTGTATTGTCTGCTGGACATGGCTCAATGCTACTATATTCATTGCTTTATCTTTTGGGTTATAAAAGTATTTCATTAGAAGATATTAAAAATTTTAGGCAATTAAATTCTATTTGCGCTGGTCATCCAGAGTTTGAACCGGGAACAGGCATTGAAACCACAACTGGTCCACTCGGTCAAGGTATTGGTAATGCCGTAGGCTTTGCAATTGCTGAAGAAGTTCTAAGAGCGAAATATGGAAAAAAAATATTTGATCATAAAACTTATGTTTTAACTGGCGATGGTTGTTTAATGGAGGGTATTAGCCACGAGGCAATGAGCCTTGCAGGCCATTTAAAATTAAAAAATCTTATAATGCTATTTGATAATAATTCTATTTCAATAGATGGACCAACAAGTCTTGCCGTATCAGATCAATACAAAAAAAGGTTTGAAAGCTATAACTGGGATTATATTGAAATTAATGGTCACAAGGAAAAAGAAATTATTAATGCTTTTAAAAAAGTTCAAAGGGCTAAGAAACCAACAGTAATATCTTGTAAAACAAAAATTGGTTATGGTTCTCCAAATAAAGCAGGAAAGTCATCAGCGCATGGTAGTCCCATGGGAGAAGATGAGATTAAATTAATTAGAAAAAAATTAAAGTGGCCCTACGAGCCATTTATGGTTCCAGATAAAATTTTAAGTTCATGGAGAGAGATAGGTAAAAAAGGATTAAATATTGAACAAAAATGGAAAAAAAACTCATTCCAAACAGAAGATTTTGAAAATAAAATAAATCCTATTATTCAAGATGCAAAAAAGATTGCTGCAAGTGAATTAAAGAAGTTAGCGACAAGAAAATCATCTGAAAATATTTTAAAAGTATTAACTAAAAATTTACCAAATTTAATTGGTGGTTCAGCTGATCTCACAGGATCCAATAATACAAAAACCGAAAGTCAAAAAGTTATTTCTGCTGGTAAATTTAATGGGAACTATATTCACTATGGTGTGAGAGAACATGCAATGGCATCAATCATGAACGGACTAGCATTACACAGTAATCTTATTCCTTATGGTGGAACATTTTTAGTATTTAGTGATTATTGTAAACCTTCAATAAGACTATCAGCATTAATGAAACAGAGAGTCATCTATGTAATGTCTCATGACTCAATAGGTCTAGGTGAAGATGGTCCGACACATCAGCCCATAGAACACTTGAGTAGCTTGAGATCTATACCTAATCTTAATATTTTTCGTCCTTGCGACTCAACAGAAACAATAGAATGTTGGCAAATTGCATTGGTTTGCAAAGATAGACCTAGTGTTATTTCATTAACTAGACAAAATTTGAGCCAACTTAGAACAGTTTTTGAAGATAAGAATTTAAGTAGTTTAGGTGCGTATGAAATATTTAGAAGCGATGATAATATAAAAATGACATTGATGGCTAGTGGTTCTGAAGTTGAAATTGCAGTATCGGCATCAAAAAAACTGGCTGAAAAAAACATTCACACAAAAGTTATTTCAGTTCCATCAATGGAATTGTTTGATGCACAACCAGAAGATTATAAAATAAAAATACTTGGAGAAACTGAAATAAAAATTTCATTAGAAGCATCGCATCCAATGTCATGGAAAAAATATATTGGTAATAAAGGTATAACAATAGGTATTGAAGATTTTGGAAAAAGTGCCCCCTATAAGGACGTCTATAAACATTTCAAATTGACAGACGATGATGTAGTTAATGCTGCTTTAAGGTTAAAGGATTAAAATGCTAAGAATTGCAATTAATGGTTTTGGTAGAATAGGACGAATGGTTCTGAGGGCGATTTATGAAAATAATATTAAAGGCTTAAAAGTAGTTGCAATTAATAATAGGGCTAAGCCAGAAACAAGTGCTTTTTTACTTGAAAGAGATACAGTTCACGGAAAATTTAATCAAAGTATCAAATACACAAAAAATGAAATAATCATTGGTAAAGATAAAATTCAATGTTACCACGAAAGCGATCCAATAAATTGTCCATGGGACGATGAAAAAGTTGATATTGTTTTAGAATGTACTGGTAAATTTAATTCTAAAGATGAGTCTTACAAACATATTGAAGCGGGGGCAAAAAAAGTAATTGTTTCTGCTCCTTGCGCAGACGCAGACCAAACAATTGTATATGGCGTAAACCATAAGAATATATCAAAAAAAGATCATATTATTTCAGTGGCTTCATGCACCACAAATTGCTTGGCACCACTTGCTTTTGTTATTCATAAAAATTTTAAGATCGAAAAAGGGTACATGACAACAATTCATTCCTATACAACAGATCAAAGATTATTGGATAACTCGCACAAAGATCTAAGAAGAGCTAGGAGCGCTCCTAATGCTATGGTCCCAACTAGTACAGGTGCAGCAAAATCTTTAAAAATGATAATTCCTGATCTTGATAAAAAAATTGATGGAATTTCAATTAGAGTTCCAACTCCAAATGTATCATTAATTCAACTTAATTTTAATTCTAAGAAAAAAATCACAAAAGATATAATTAATAATTCTATATTAAAAGCTAGCAAAACGTACTTAAAAAATATTCTTGGTGTTGAAGACAAGCCTTTGGTTTCCTCAGATTTTAATCATGACCCAAGATCTTCTATAGTCGATATAAGCTTAACAAAGGTAATTGGAGATAATTTTGGTACTGTATTTGCTTGGTACGATAACGAATGGGGTTTTTCAAATCGTATGATCGATATGTCTTTGGCACTTAAAAATAAAATAAAATAAAATGAGCCAATTAAGATCAATAGATGATTTTACAAAAATAAAAGATAAAAAAGTTTTCTTACGAGTCGATTTTAATGTTCCTATTTCGGGTGGAAGAGTATCCGATACTACTAAAATTGAGAAACTTGAAACTAATATAACTCATTTGTTAAAAAATAAATGTAAAGTTATTTTAGCCTCACACTTAGGACGTCCACAAAAAAATGGAAAAGCAGGCCTTTCTTTATTGCCAGTGAAACAAATGGCTGAAGAAATATTTAATAAAAAAATTGAATTTTTAGAAATTAATCAATCAACGAAACAAAAAATTGATGAGGGAGAAAAAAATTTATTTATGCTCGAAAATTTAAGGTTTGATCCAGGCGAAGAAACAAATAGTCGAGACTATGCAAATCTTTTATCATCATTTGCTGAAATATACATTAATGAAGCATTTTCTTGCTCTCATCGCGCCCATGCTTCTATTCATTCAATTACAAAATTTATAGACTCATATGCCGGCTCAACAATTATTGATGAAGTTAATGCATTAGAAAAAGTGTTTTCAAAATCCCAAAAGCCAGTTGCTTGTCTTGTGGGGGGATCAAAAATTTCTTCCAAAATTGACTTAATTACAAATTTGATGCCCAAAATGGACTTTATGATAATTGGTGGCGCAATGGCAAATAATTTTTTTATAAATGACGGATATAATATCGGAAAGTCATTATTCGAAAAAAATGTAGAAAATACAATTAAGAAAATCTATGCAGAGGCTGATAAACATAAGTGCAAACTTATTTTACCTGAAGATGTTGTTTGTTCAAAAAAATTTGATCAACCTGGTGTGAATAAAAAAATTAATGAAGTAAATGATGATGATATAATACTCGATATTGGAATTGATAGTACCGACAAGATTGATCAAATTCTTGAACAATCTAAAACAGTATTATGGAATGGACCGTTTGGATTATTCGAATATGATAATTTTGCAAATGGTACAAACGATATATCGCGTTCAATTGCTAAATATTCAAAAAAAAATGGATTAATTTCAGTAGCAGGTGGTGGTGATACATTCGCAGCAATTAAAAAATCAAATCAACAACATAATTTTACATACATATCAACTGCAGGTGGTGCTTTCTTAGAGTGGCTCGAGGGAAAAATGCTTCCAGGACTAAAAGTGCTTGAAAATAACTAAACAATACTTAATGAGTAAAATATGAAAATAAATGAAATTGCTAAATCAATGGTTTCAAAAGGTAAGGGAATTCTTGCAGCTGACGAGAGTACTGGAACAATGACAAAAAGACTTTCTGGAGTAAAAATTGAATCAAATGAAAAAAATAGATTGGCTTTCAGACACACTCTTTTTACATCTAAAAGTATTAATAAATATATTAGTGGAGTTATACTTTATGATGAAACAATCAGACAGAGTAAAGATGGCAAAACTATTGGTGAGATATTGAATAAACAAAATATTCTTCCTGGAATTAAAGTGGATAAAGGTGCAAAGAAACTTGTTGGGAGTGACGAGTCTGTGACGGAAGGTCTGGATGGACTAAGAGAAAGATTGGAAGAATATTATAATTTAGGAGCTAGATTTGCAAAATGGAGAGGGGTTTATAAAATTGGAAATGAATTCCCGAGTAAAAATTGTATAGTCGCAAATGCTCATGCGTTGGCAAGGTATGCTGCTTTAGTTCAAGAAGCTAACATGGTGCCTATTGTTGAGCCAGAGGTCTTAATGGATGGTAGCCACGATATTCATAAATGTTATGACGTCACTTCAAAGGTTTTGGAAGAAACAATTAATCAATTACGTTTAGCCAGAATAGATTTCTCAGGTATGGTCTTAAAACCAAATATGATCTTGAATGGTAAAGACTCTGGAATTAAGAACAATAAAGAACAAGTAGCCGAATTAACCCTTAAATGTTTACAAAATAATTTACCAACTGAAATTCCTGGTGTTGCATTTCTTTCAGGTGGACAATCAGAATTTGAAGCTACCGAAAAGTTAGATCAAATTAACAAACAAAATAAGTCTTCATTTGCTTTCACTTATTCTTACGGTAGAGCTTTGCAACAAAGTGCACTAAAAACTTGGGCTAAAGACTTAAATGACATTGAAACTGTTCAAAAAGTTTTTGACGAAAGATCTAAAATGAATAGTTTAGCTGCCAAAGGCGAGTGGAGTGCTGACCTTGAAAATGCTGCTTAAAAATTGAAAAAAATTTACCTAATCTCCCCAAGTAAACTTAATAAATTTTTTTATAATTTTCTTCCAAAAATATTAGACACTAAAAAAGTAAAATTTTTACAATTGCGCTGTAAAAAATACTCTAGAAAAAATCTCACAAAACATATAATAAAAATATTGCCAATTACTCAAAAATATAAAGTGAAATTAATCATTAATGACGATGCTTACCTAGCTTCAAAATTCGAAAGAATTGGTTTTCATTTGGGGCAAAAAGACCTAAAGAAAAGTGAAAAAAAAATACATTTAAATAAAAAAAAATTTTTTGGAATTACTTGTCATAACTCATTAAGTTTAGCAAAAAAAGCTGTTTTACTTAATTCATCATATGTTGCTTTTGGAGCTTTTTTTCCAACACAAACCAAAATAGTAAAATATATTGCTAAAAAAAATATTATTAAAAGAGCAAAAAAATTAAACACTAAAATTGTTGCTATTGGCGGAGTAACCAATAAAAACTATAAAGACCTTCTTAAATGTGGAGCAGACTATGTTGCAATATCAAGTTTTGTCTGGAAAAACAAAGAGTTCTCACCTTTGGAAGCAATAAAACTTTTTAAATAAGTATTAAATTTTTATAAAAAAGGTGTATTAACACCACTATGAAAATTTCAGCTAGTGAAATAAAGCCTGGATCAATAATCGAATATAAAAATGACCTATGGAGATGTTTAAAAAGTCAGGCAGTAAAACCTGGTAAAGGAGGGGCGTTTAATCAGGTTGAACTTAAAAGTATTACAAAAGGTACTAAATTAAATGAAAGATTCAGATCTAGTGAAACAATTGAAAAAGCATCGCTGGAAGAAAGAGATTTTCAATATCTATATGCTGAACAGGAATATCTTATTTTTATGGATAGCAAAAGTTTCGAGCAGATAAATATTCCAAAACAAATTGTTGGGGATGATGAAAAAATTCTGAAAGAAAATATGGAAGTTAAAATAGAGTTTTATGATGAAAAACCTTTAATCATCTCACTGCCCAAAAGTGCCGACTATGAAATTTTAGAAACTGAAGCAGTAGTAAAAGGTCAGACAGCTTCCAGTTCGTATAAACCAGCATTAATTCAAAACAAAATCAAAATTCAAGTTCCTCCATTTATTAATCAAGGTGATATTGTCTCAATAGATTGTCAGTCTAGAGAATATATTAAAAAAGCTAACTAATGCCTCTTCTATCTCCTGAAATAAATGTGTTAGAAAAAATTTGTACTAAAGTTAGCAAAATCATTACTAGAGATTTTGGTGAGATCGAGAAATTACAAGTTTCAAGAAAAGGGCCAGGAGATTTCGTAACCAAAACAGATAGAAAAGTGGAAAGCGTTATTATTGAAGAGTTAGAAAAAGCTAGGCCAAACTATGGATTTATAGCAGAAGAAACTGGTGAAAAAAAAAAAGATTCAGAATTTAATTGGATTATAGATCCAATAGATGGAACATCAAACTTTATGCATGGTATCCCTCATTTTGCAGTTTCAATAGCATTAGAAAAAAATGGTGAGATTATTTCAGGAATGATTTGTGATCCAATTAAAAATGAAAATTTCTATGCAGATAAAGGTCGAGGGGCATATTTGAATAATAGAAGAATAAGAGTTTCATCAAGAAAAAATCTTGATGAGATTATTGGTTTATATGGTTGTCCACCGATGTCCAAAATAAAAGGAAATATATTTTTTGATCAAATAAAAAAAGCTTCACTGCATATTCATAAATTACGAAATTATGGTAGCGCCGCATTAGATTTTGCCTATGTTGCTTCCGGAAGAGCAGATTTTGCTTGGTATGATCACTTAAAATATTGGGATTATGCTGCTGGACAAATTATACTATTAGAAGCCGGTGGTACAATATCAGATTTTACAGGTAAAGGTTTTGATAAAAAAAATGAAACTTTTATTTCAAACTCTATCGCTCACGATCAGGTACTAGAAATTCTTTTTAAAAACTAATGCTAAAATTTATTATTTTTCTTTTTTTAGACGTCGTAGCATTTAGTGGTGTTTTAGTAGCAACCTTGCCATTTGTTATAAATAATTTTGGCGGCTCAGTTTTATTGATAACGGTCGCATTTGGACTGTTCTCTTTTTTTCAATTTTTTGTATCGCCTTTTTGGGGAAATTTATCAGATAAAGTGGGCCGGAAACCATTATTAATTTTAAATTGTATTGCAGAATTAATTGCTAATATTTTATTGGCAATTGCAACTAGTTTACCAATTATCTTTTTAGCAAGAGTTGTTGCAGGTCTTTTCAAAACAAATATTTCTGTTGGTACCGCTTATATTGCCGATATTACTGACGAGAAGAACAGAGCCAAAGGAATGGGAATGTTCGGTGTAGCTTTTGGGCTTGGATTTACGTTTGGGCCTCTTGCTGGTGGATTAATAGCTGGATCTGATTATACTCAAGAAACATTATCTCTCGTGGCATGGTTGGCCTCAGCTATAAATTTACTAAATTTAATTTTTGTTATTATATTTTTTAAAGAAACTTTGCCTAAAGAAAAAAATATTCAAGCAAAAAATAATAATTTATTTAAACAAATTGAAGTCATAAAAAATCCATTACTATTACCTTATTTTTTATTAATTTTTTTTATTTACGCGGCATTCTCAGGTATGGAGGGAACTATAGCTGTTTGGACAAAAGAGACATTTACTTGGGGTCCCAAAGAAGTAGGTTTTGTAATGTTGCTCGCAGGATTCTGCCAAATTATAGTGCAAGGTATTTTATTAAGAATATTAATAAAACGATTTGATGAAATTAAACTCATAGCCAGTGGTTTTGTAAGTTTAATTTTTGGTTTTTCGCTCATACCGACTGAGAATATTTATTTGATACCTGTGGCAATAATTTTTTTAAGCTATGGAATTGGAATATCTAATCCGTGTATAAACAGTATTTTATCAAAAAAATCTGAGAATAATAAAGGATTGGTTCTAGGTACAGGTTATTCTTGCCAAGCAGCTGCTCGCTTTATTGGGCAGCCATTAGCAGGCTTTATTTTCCTTAACTTTGGTAAAAATGTACCTTTTTATTTTGATGCAGCTTTTTTAGTTGTAGTCGCGATCGGATATGTATTTTTGTTTAAAAATATTAGAAAACAGGCTTAAATCTCCATTGAGTATCTTACTTTATTTGTTATAAACCAGCTTTTGATTATGAAAAAAAGTATACATCCAAAGTTAAACAAAATTAAAGTTCAAATGACAGATGGATCTGAATTTGAAACATTATCTACCTGGGGATCTGATGGAGAAGTAATGAAACTTGAAATAGATCCAAAATCTCACCCCGCTTGGACTGGTGAAAGTCAAAGGGCTCAAGACAAAGGTAGAGTAAGTAAATTTAATAAACGTTTTGCCAATTTAAAAAAGAGTTAATATGAATTTACCATTAATGCCAAAAGCAACTGCTGTTTGGCTAATTGAAAACACTGGTTTAACTTTCAAACAAATAGCTGATTTTTGTGGGCTTCATGAGCTTGAAATCAAGGGAATCGCTGATGGAGATGTTGCTATTGGTATTAAAGCCTACAATCCGATTTTATCAAACCAATTAACAAGAGATGAGATTGAAGCGTCATCCAAAGATTCTAACAGACCTTTAAAACTGGTTAAGAAAGACGTAGAATTTGAAGTAAAAAAAATGGTTGGCACTAAGTACACACCAATTTCGCAACGTGAAGATAAGCCTAATGCTGTCGCATGGCTAACAAAAAACTATTCAATATTATCCGATGCACAGATTTGTAAATTGGTCGGCTCTACTAAAAATACTGTTGATGCTATTCGAAACAGAAAACATTGGAATATTTCGAATATATCTCCAAAGGATCCCGTTATGGCTAATCTGTGTTCACAAACAGAATTACAAGCTGCAATAGATAAAGCTAAGAGAAAACAAGAAAGAGAAGTAAAAAAAAAAGAACGTGAAGCGAAAAAAGCTGCAAAGGTAGCTGCATCTGACGACATACAAAGTTAAATTAATTAAATCATGAAAAAAAGTATAAAAAATAGTTCTATAATTGTTTCTATTGTTATGGGTAGTAAATCAGATTGGCCCACAATGAAACATGCAGCAAATATATTAAAGAAGTTAAAAATCAAATTTGAAACTAAGATTGTTTCCGCACATAGAACCCCAAAAAGAATGTTTGATTATTCTATGAATGCAAAAAAAAA
>CESF01039532.1_pt1 | contig 23345 bp, 34 predicted proteins | sample 356331 | NCBI WGS metagenome assembly CESF01 (sample SAMEA2621779, study PRJEB7988) | marine metagenome | biome: marine biome (ENVO:00000447); feature: surface water layer (ENVO:00002042); material: "saline water (ENVO:00002010), including plankton (ENVO:xxxxxxxx)" | depth 5 m
GAACAAAACCATCTACATTAGCTAACATAAAAGGATAGTTTTTGTGTACTAATGTATGATCTATTTCTTGAACTGGGAAATCGGTATGTGCTGTAAACCATTCACGATTGAATGATTCAGTATAAATACCAAGCTGTACTGGTAATATAAAAGATAAATCTTCTTGTTCTGATGTACCTTTTTTTATTTCATATAGTTCTTTCCACTTACCAGCTGCTAGATAAGTAGCATCACTCCCTCCGATCCCTGAGTTTCTGTCTATAACGCTCTTTTGATTCTGTATATTCATTGACCTTCCTCTCTACAATGTTTTCAATGTCAGTTTTTTTCTTCCATAGTGCATCAGCTAATCTCTTAGCAGATGGATCTCCGTCTATTAAACCTACTCTTAGTTTGTATTCTATCTCACGATCAAACCAAACTCTAGCTAAATAGCATACTTTTTTTATCCACCATCTCTTTCTTTGTACTGGATCTGAAAGATTATACTTGACTGTTTTTTTCTTTAGTCTTTTATTTCTTACAAATCCTTTAACTAAATCATTTGCTGTCATACTGATTTATTAATCTATCTATATACCAACGAGCTTTCTTTAGATCTTGTGTTGGTTTATCAGGGTACTTGTGTCTGTTTCTTATTACATACTTGATGATGTTTGCTTCGTGATGATTCAATTTAAATTGTTCTATAACATCTATAACTTGAATCGCTGGTCCAATGTAATAGCCTGGATCAATGGGATTTATTTTCTTCATTATTCCTCCTGTTGTAACATTTAATACATGTGTATTCTCTGTAGTCTATCATCATAGCTTTAGTCCATTTCTTTTTACAGACAATACATCTTTCTAATACTAACATATGTTGTGGTACGACACCTCTTTTTTTTCCCATAATGTTTATGTGTTGAGGGCAACCATGCGGAGGAAGGAGATCATATACTATGAAGTTCGATTGCCCTCTATCTTGTTTTAGTGAAACCACCGACAGTTTGCAACCTTTCTTTCACGATCATATCTAGTATTAACTGAATCACTTGGGTAGTGTGTACTCCAATGTGTGATAGCTTGGTATGCACTAAACTTGTTCTCACCAAATTCTCTAGCATAGTTCTGATCATACTGATCTTGTATGTATCTCTTATGTTGTTGATTTACATGACTTTTATCAGTCCTTGTAGGTTGTAAGCATAGCTTATCTACTTCATAACTGAACTCACCATAGTTTACATCTTCTGCAATCCAGTTCTCCATACTGTTCTTAACAGTCTTAAGTCTATCGATTGCATCATACTGATTAGGTATTTGTAGTTTGATATCTCTAGTACCTTTGTGTTGTGAAGATAAAGATAAATCCCATAAAGGATTTCTCATACCATTCATACATAGCCATAGATAGAAACCTAAATCAAACTTGAATGATCTCATACCATTGTAGCTGTTCCACATCACAGCTTCTAAAGATATCTGTGTATCTCTAAATGGTATTACATATTCTGGTAGTGTAAATCTAGTAGCCATTACTGCACCATTGTTAGAATGTCTGTGTTCTTCTTCCATACCATTAGTATTGAAGTTATCTTGTAAGAACTCATATGACATTTCATATGCATCATTGTGAGTAATAACTCTGTATGTATCTTTGTGTACAGCAATCAACTGGTTGTTTGTATCGTGTACTAATTGTTTGTATCCATCAATCTTAGATCCGTGTTGATTGTATACATCTTCCTGACGTACAGGAAACTCTAGTTCTGTTGGTAGCATAGCTCCTCCTATTCAACTGTTATAATTATCTCATCTCTATCTGAGTAAGTAGTTCCTTCAAACTCAATAAGAATACTTGATATCTTTTTAAACTCATGTTTCTTGAACTCTCCCTCTTCAGATGTTCCATGATATACTCTAGATGCAAACTTAATATTTGCATTAGGTGATATCCTATTTACTTTACACATTAGATCTTTAAACATTTCTGCATTACACTTCATGTAGTTTTTCCTTTCCATAATAATCTTTAGGTAACTGAAAACCCTTGACTATCCTTATTTCTAAAGCCTTGAACATAATATTCTCAACTTCTTTTCTGCCTTCAGTCATAGCCATCTGCTTGGTATCCCAATCAGTTCTATGTTGTGGACCTAGTACACTATCATCAACAGTCAATCTCCATTTAGTAATACTGTGTTTAAAGTTAGACTTTATCTTTACAATATTAACAACGATCACTTGATCTTGACCATAAGATATAGTTGCTTGGTAATGTCCTGGTCTGATGCTTTTCATTCTTACCCCCTTGTTTCAAATCGAAACTCATCTAACTGTTTAAGCCACTGCTCTACAGTCTTGATGTCCTTAGTTAGTTTATCTCTTAATGATTCAAACTCCTCTAATATTTCATTTTCTATCAGATACAATTCATCTAACTCATTGAGTGCTTGTATCCTTCCATTAAGAATAGCATCATGTGGTTGTTTGATTGATTCTCTTACTTTGTTTCTTTGATCCCACAATCTTGCTTTTAAAATCTTTAATCCTTCGGTATTCATTAGCACCTCCTGTACCATTACACATATCACATGTGTCTGAACTCTCTGGATTATTCCAATCTATTATTAATCCAAGTCCAAGACATCTGATACATTTATTCTTTGTATGGTTCTGGAATGTAGTTTTCATCTTCAAACCTTTCTCTAACCATCTCTTTGATTTCTTGTGTGTAGATTAGCTTTACTCCATCTTGAAGCATCTGCTTGACACATGAATCTTCTAGATCTTGATAAGTATCATAGTGTTCATAGTATTTTAAGTAGATCACATCAAACTTGTCTAGCTCATCTTGTGTGAAACTATCTGCTGGTTCTGGTAATTTTGTCATTACTTTCTCCTTGATTTAGTTTTCTTAATATCTGGTTCTGGTATGTCCTTCAATGTAATTGCAATCTTTGTAATCCTATTACATAAGAATACTAGACCAACCCATATAGGTGCTGCTACAACTGACATAATCAATGTAGGATTGATACCGAAGAACAAACTGAAAGCAATAAGTCCTCCACCAAGACCAATATAAAATAATACAAACGTACCTAGATATTCAGCATTGTTTCTGAACTTGGTAGTCATTAGTGTTTTTAGTAGATACTCGAAAAACTTGTCAAAGTATCCAAATAGTATAGACATGCTACGCATAATATAACTCCTTCCGTAACCTATAATATCAAAAGCATTCGGTATTAGCTACTTTAATCCGAATTTTTTTTTGTAAGAGAATGCCAAGCCACTTGTGCCTGGCATTCTATACACGATTGTTTATTAGAATCCTACCATTTCTGATACGATTCTTTTCTTTTCTGCCATTTCTTCAGGTGTCATATTGGACTGTGTCCTCATCTTACCTATTGATGGCTTTGCCACTTTCCTCTCAGTCCACTTCATCTGATAAAGCTGTTGATATAAATCACTACATGCTTTGTGTATAGCTGTGTATTTATCCTCCAATGCTTTCCAAGTTTGTGCCTGTTCAATCATATTGTCATGGTTGATAGTACTGATTTCTGTACCATTAGGTGCTTGTCTTTCATCTGTAAATGTAGACTCTAGCTGATCTTTCCAATACTGTGCATTCTTTGCAAATGATTGGATACTCTTGTATGTACTGTTGCATAACTGCCACAATAGTAGATCTGTGTAAACACGATCTATCTCATTTGATTCATCAACTAGACTGCCTACCCATTGGGTCCAGTCCTGTGTATTGTGGTAGTGAATACCATCAATAACATTAGTATTTGTAGTTAGTTTAGTAGGTTGTTTCATCTAATACCTCCATATTTTCATCAAACTCATCTGTACTATTTACTATCTGTGCATACTCTCTGAACAACTTAGCCTCATCTGGCTTACCTTCTTCATCAGCTTTTCTAGCTTTATCTAGTAATTCTAGAAATTTGATATCATTCCAATCAGTCATTTTGATCTCCTTTTCCTTTTAATATCTGCTCTTGCAGTTCCTCTATGGCGTCATGCCATCCTTTGTAATAATCCCAAGTTTCATCAGAATCATAACATTTAGATAGTGCATCTTGTTTCTTCCACTTCATATTATTCAGTAGAATCCAACAAGTTTTTGTATCAAGATTTTCCATAGTATAATCTCCTTTCTTGATTCTTGATTAAAGCATAGTCTTTAGTCCTTGTTTGCGAGGAACGAGCTTATCATATTGATCGCAGTCTACTTGGACTGTCGTCAAGATGACGATCTTTCGTGGTTCAGCGATACTTATCGCAGCGAAAGATTGCTAGGACTACTATGATATAATTGAGAATCAAGAGAGAGAGATAGCACTGAAGATCATACAGGCGTAAGCTGACTGCTTGGCAGTCAAGATAAGAAGGATCGAGAAGTGCCAGTCCTGTGGACTGACTGTCTGATACACCTCGAATCTAAAGGTGAAAGGGAGAGTTTGAGAGGGAAGGGGAACACATCCCTCTCATCAGAGATGCAAACGAGTATCGTTGATACAAACGTTTACAATTTAGTGCTTGACATGGTTACGTTCATGTTTACATCTATCGTAATGGCAAGAACACAATTAGGCAAGAAAGATGGTTTGACATACAAACAAAGAGCATTAGTTGATACCCTCGTAGCAACAGGATGTACCATAACCGAAGCCTCTCAGAAGGCTGGTTATTCTAAGGGAGAAAGTGGTAGAGTAGTAGCTAGTAGGACACTACGATTGCCAAAGGTACAGGCGTACCTACAACAGGAAGTGTCCAACAAGTTAGGACTAGGATCAGTCCACGCATCCTCTACTCTTCTACACTTAATACAAAATGGGAAGAGCGAGTATGTTAGACTGGAAGCTAGTAAGGATCTCCTAGATAGGATAGGGATGAGAGCTCCTGATAAGGTACAACACCAGGTCGCAGGAAACATCTCTATCAACATAGACTTAGATTAGGATACGGGGGTTTGAAATATGCAAAGACATAAGAGGAAAAGGTCCTATACAAACAATATAGTTGAAAAAAGCACTTCAAAAAAATATTTATTATAGTAAGGTTCGATCATGGCAGATCCTCGAATAAAGAGAGCTGGAGTAAGTGGTTTTAATAAACCTAAAAGAACTCCTGGACATAAGACTAAATCACACATAGTGGTAGCTAAGTCTGGAGATAAAGTTAAGACTATTAGGTTTGGACAACAAGGAAAGACAGGAGATAGAACTATGACAAAGAGAGCAAAGTCTTTTAAGGCAAGACACGCCAAGAATATAGCGAAAGGTAATATGTCAGCTGCATACTGGGCGAATAGGGTGAAGTGGTGAGTACAGTTAATAAAGCTGGGAACTATACTAAACCCACAATGAGAAAGAGAATCTTTCAAAGAATAAAATCAGGAACAAAAGGTGGTAATGCTGGACAGTGGAGTGCGAGAAAGGCACAAATGTTAGCAGTTGCTTATAAGAAAGCTGGAGGAGGTTATAAATAATGGGAAAAACAAAACATTACTTCAAGAATGGTACAGAGTACAAAGGAGCTACACACAAGATGCCTAATGGATCATTACACAGTGGTAAGACACATGGTTCTGGCAGTAAAGTTGTAGTACATTTTAAAGATTTAAGTGCTAGTTCTAAGAAAAAAGCCAAGGCATAATGGCTCTAGCTAAATCTCAACGTAGTCTAAAGGCTTGGTCTAAACAGAAATGGAGAACCAAGTCAGGGAAACCCAGTGCAAAAACTGGGGAAAGATACTTACCAGAAGCAGCAATCAAGTCATTGACAGATTCTGAGTATGCGTCTACTACTAGAGCTAAGAGAAAAGGCACTAGAAAAGGTAAGCAGTTTGTTAAACAACCTAAATCTATTGCAGCAAAAACAAGAGCATATAGGAGTATAAAATAATGTATGGAATGAAAAAAGCCAGTGGATCTAAGAAGCTAAAAGGTAAACAAAACAAATTACCACCAGCTTTAAAGAAAAAAATTATGGCAAGTAAAAAGAAAAAGTAAGGAGCTAGTTATGTATAATAAATTACTAGATCGTTGGAATAACCTTAATAAAAAAGGTAAGACTTTAGTTGTTGCAGTAGCTGTTATTATAGTAATTGTAATAGTACAGTCTGCATGACACAACAATACGCACAGGATCTTATATCTTTTCAAGACAGAATGAAGTTAAGAAAGATAGTTAAGAAGGTACATTTCTCTCATTATCCTAAAGAATTTATTACAGATAAAGAAGCAGATATGTTTATTGAATCGTTACTACCAGATACTATTTACAAGTTAATTAAAGCTGGTACTGATTCCAATACTGTGTGAGTGGACTAGATTACAAAGCACCTGGAGAAGTTATTAAATCCTTTATGAAGGATAATAGCTTCTTTAGAGGTGTCCGAGGTCCAGTAGGATCAGGCAAATCAGTATCTTGTTGTATAGAAATATTTAGAAGAGCTGCCAAACAACAACCATCTCCTGATGGTAAGAGAAAATCTAGATGGGCAGTAATCAGAAACACAAACCCTCAGTTAAAAACTACTACCATGAAAACATGGTTAGATTGGTTTCCAGAAAATTTATTTGGTAACTTTACTTACTCAGTACCTTTTACACATCATATAAAGATTAATGATATTGAGTTAGAAGTTATATTCTTAGCATTAGATAGACCAGAAGATGTAAAGAAACTACTGTCATTAGAACTAACAGGAGTATGGATTAATGAAGCTAGAGAGATTCCTAAATCTATTGTAGATGCTTGTACTATGCGTGTAGGTAGATTTCCATCTATGAAAGATGGTGGACCTACATGGTATGGTGTTATAGCAGATACAAATGCACCAGATGAAGATCATTGGTGGTCCATAATGTCTGGTGAAGTACCAGTGCCAGATCATATGAACCAAGAAGATTCATTAATGTTAGTCAAGCCTGACAACTGGAAATTTTTTGTACAACCTCCAGGCATGATAGAAAAGAAAGAAGATGATAAGATTAAAGGTTATGAACTAAATACAACAGCAGAAAACATTAAGAATGTTACTCCTGAGTATTATAGTAATATTATTAGAGGTAAATCAAAGTCATGGATAGATGTTTATGTTTTAAATAGATTAGGAACTATAGAGGATGGAAAGTTAGTCTATGGTTCATTTAGAGAAGATACACATTTAGCTAGTGAGAATATAGAATTTGCAGATACTACAGTATATATAGGTTTAGACTTTGGACTAACACCTTCTGCTGTATTTGGACAGAAACTTCCTGATGGTAGATGGATTATAAACCATGAGTTAGTTTGTTTTGATATTGGTACAGTTAAGTTTAGTGAGATGCTAAAGTATGATATAATTAAATACTGTGCAGATAAAGATTTAAAAATATTTGGTGATCCAGCTGGTGATTTTAGGGCACAGACAGATGAAACTACTCCTTTTCAGATACTTAGACAGCAAGGTATACAAGCCTTTCCAGCACCATCAAATGATGTAGCTCTACGAATCGAATCAGTAGAATCTGCATTGAACAGGATGGTTGATGGTAAAGCTGGATTTTTACTATCGCCATCCTGTAATCAGTTAAGAAAAGGTTTTTTAGGTGGGTATCATTATAGAAGAATACAAACATCTGGCGAAAGATATGAAGATAGACCAAATAAGAATAAGTTTTCTCATGTCCATGATGCACTACAATATCTTATGTTAGGAGCTGGAGAAGGAAGATCATTGACTGTAGGATCACAAAAACAAGGTGTTACAAATGTTTACAAAAGTTGGGATCTATATAATAGAAATGCTGTAAATAAAAGGGGAAAATGGGATATTTACCGAAAGAATGGGTAGTTTTTTTTTACGATCCACCTAATGAGGAATGGTATCATATCTTTAGAAAAAAAGGAATGGCTCATTGTGGAGCTTGTTATTTTGATACACAAAAAAATGTATGGGTAATTATAGAACATATACATAAAAGGATTGATATATCTTTATTACAAGGATCAGAAGTAGATAAAGTATTTGGATTTATACTAGCTAACAATGGAGTATTTTTAAAAACTAAAAGATTTAAACATAAATGGAGATTATTCCAAGCTGCATGGTTAAGAGAACATAGTTGTGTAACTATAGTTATGAGATTAATTGGAATAAATAGATTGATTATTACACCTTTTCAGTTATATAAATACTTAATAAAGAATGGAAGCACCAAATGGGCATTTTTAGAACACCAAAATACAAACCAGATCCAGAGCTAGAAAAAAAGCTAAAAGAAGAAAGAGAAAGAGAAGAAGAAAAAAAGAAAGAATTAGAAGCTAAAGAAAAAAGATTTAAAGAAAGATTTGCTAAAGGTGTTATTGGTCAAAGAAGTTTATTCAGTAGAGCTGGTGGTCAAGGTTTTTATACAGATGGGGAACAAACATAATGGGATCTAATACTTCAGCATCAGGAGGAATGGCATCTTCTACTGGAGGTACACCAAAAGCAATTAATGAAAATGCTAAAATAAAAAGAGCTGGAAAAAAAGCTGATGAATCTGCTAGAAGTGAATTAGGTATTACACAAACTAATAATGCAATTTTTGCTACTAATACTGATGGAGATCAAATGTATGGTAGCAAATATTCACAAGCTAGAAATAAATATTTAGCATCACAAGGTCTTGGTACTTTTAACAAAGATACAGGATCTTTTACAGCTGGTGTACAAACAGATAAGGGATTAACATTTACAAATTTAACTAGAGGTGCGTATGAAGAATCTAGAAGATATAGAATACCTTTATCAAAACAAATGTATGATTCACAACAAAAATTTAAAATGGGTTTAGCTGGTATAACAGCTTTAGCTGGTGCTCCATTTATTCCATCAATATTATTATCTTCATCACAAACACCTTATACAGATTATGTAAATAGTACTTCTACAAGAGGATTTTATGATTATTCAGATAGTCCTGTTCCAGATAAAAATAAAACTGTCAATATGACACCAACAGAAGCTAATGAGTTTAATTCAATGACAGAAGCACAAAGAGAAGCAGAAAGAAAAAGAAGAGCCGCTGCAAGTAGAACTGGAGAGTTAGCTGTTGGTAATAGATCATTATTTACAACTATTGCTAAAACTTTTGGTGGTCAAGGTTAATGGAATATAATAATTATAGAACATCTGCAAACATGGCAGAAATGAGTCCTAAATTATTTCTTAAAAAATATTCATTAGCAGAAGATTTAAAATCAGTATGGAGATCTAAGTTTGAAGAAGCATATGAATATACTATGCCAGGTAGAGAATCATTCTATGAAGAATCACCTGGACAAAAAAGAACAGATAGAATATTTGATGAAACAGCTGTAGTAGGTATTCAAGAATTTGCTAGTAGATTACAAGCAGCTATGATTCCTACTTTTGGTAGATGGATGCATTTAAAATCAGGTGTTGAAATACCATTAGATTTATCACCAAGAATTGATAAAGAATTAGATGATATTACAAATTATATTTTTGAAATATTACACAATTCAAATTTTAACCAAGAAGTACATGAATCATTTATGGACTGTGCTATTGGTACAGGATGTTTACTTGTAAACGAAGGACCATCTTCAAATCCAATAATTTTTAATTCAATACCTTTACCACATATCACATTAAATAGTGGACCTGATAATAGAATAGATTGTATTTATAGAAGAAGATTTATGCACATTAATGATATTAAAGTTTTATATCCAAAAGCAGAATTAGATGAACAATTAATTTCTATAATGGCTAATCAACCAAATCAAAAAGTTTCTGTAATTGAAGGCACAATGAGAAATTACTCTGATCCTAATAAAGAAGTTTATGATTATATTGTATGTGTACAAGATTATGAAAAAATAATAGTACAAGATCAATTTGAAGGTGCTGGATCAAATCCATTTATTACATTTAGATGGAACAAAGCTAGTGGTGAAGTTTATGGTAGAGGTCCAGTATTTAATGCTATGGCAGCTATTAAAACAACAAACCTTACAGTAGAGCTTATATTAGAAAATGCACAAATGAATATATCTGGTATCTATCAATTAGAAGATGATGGAGTAATTAATACAGATAATATTGCATTAGTGCCTGGCACAATAATTCCAGTAGCTCCTGGATCTAGAGGATTACAACCTATTAATGGTGCTGGTAGATTTGATGTAGCACAATTAGTGTTAGATGATATGAGAAACAATATTAGAAAAGCATTATATATGGATACACTTGGTCCAACAAAAGGTACACCAATGTCTGCTACTGAAGTTGCAGAAAGAATGGCAGATCTTTCAAGACAAATAGGATCATCATTTGGTAGATTGCAATCAGAATTTATACAACCATTAGTTAAAAGAATTATTTACATTCTTAAAAAACAAGGAAAGATTACTATTCCAAGTTTAGATAACAAAGAAATTAAAATTATACCTGAATCACCTTTATCAAGAGCACAATTTGAACAGGATATAGCAGATATAAATAGATTTAATGCTACTATTGGTCAAACATTTGGACCACAAGTTTTAAACTTAATAGTTAAACAAGAAGAAGTAGCTAGATATTTAGCAGAAAAAATGAACTTACCTGAAAAGTTAATAAGAGATTCTGCTGAACAACAACAAGTTGTACAACAAATGCAACAATTACAACAAATGCAATCACAAGGAGGACAAGGTGGCTTGGGAGCAGATACGGAACAAACCTGAGGGTTATCATTATTCAATAGACGGATTCCAAAGATCTAAAGGAGCAGAGTTAGAATTAAATGCTGATATTGCTGCATTATTCAAAACAGATTTAGGAAAAAAGGTTTTAAATTATTTAAAATCTATTACAGTAGATGCTGTAGCTGGTAGAGATGTATCAAATGACCAACTACGACATTTAGAGGGGATGAGATATTTGTATTTCATAATGAAAAAAAGAATAGAAGCACATAAGGAGAGTTAATGTCAGAAGAAACAACACAAACTACAGAACCAACATCTGAAGCAGTAACAGCTACAGAACAAAAAGAAGAAATAACTAGACCAGAACATGTAGCCGAAAAGTTTTGGGATACAGATAGAAATGAAGTTAAGGTAGATGAACTAAGTGCATCATACAATGCTTTAGAAAAAAAGATTGGTATGAGAACAGATGAACTATCTAAACAAGTTAGAGAAGATTTAGAAAAAGAAAGAATAGGTAACGTACCAGAAGAATATGAAATAGTTATACCTGAAGTACCTGAACATATAAATATTGAGGTAAACAAAGAACAAGAACTATTAAAAGAGTGGTCTAATATTTGCAAAGATAATGGATTATCACAAGATATATTTAATAGAGGTGTCAATGCTTTTGTTAATAATGAAATTGCTGGTTTACCAGATATGCAACAAGAAATGCAAAAGTTAGGTGATAATGCTAGTACTAGAGTAGAAGCAGCAGATTTATGGTCTAAAAAATATTTAACTCCAGAATCTTATGAAGTTGCCGCAAAAATAGCTAGTACAGCTGAAGGTGTAAAAGCATTAGAAGAAATAATGAATATAACCAAAACACAACCATTACCTAATTCAAATACAGTTGTAGATGCAGAACTAGAAGAAACAGATTTAAGATCAATGATGAATGATCCTAGATACTTTGATCCATCACAAAGAGATCAAGCATACTATGACAAAGTAACTCGATTATATGAAAAGAAATATGGCTAAGAATAAAGACTTTCCTTTTAAGAAATATATTTTTAAATGGGAAGATCCTACTGGTCATAGTGAATGGATGTCTAAAAATGACATGGATTCGGTCAAACCAGCTGTTATTACAACAGAAGCATATTTATACTCTAAAGATCAAAAGCATATAAAGACTTTTTCATCTTACATAGAAGAATCAGATGGTTCATTTACATTTGGGGATGTCAATGTTTTTATTGCTTCTGGTCTTGTAAAGATGACAAAAATATAATATATCTCAACTAACAAGCCGAAATAGACTGGAATATGCCCAATAGGATAACATACCAAAGTTTATAACGACAACTTGATTATTAACTAACAATACTCGAAAGGAAACTTATTATGAGTGCAACTATAGACCAAGCCTTTATAAAGCAGTTCGAAGCAGAAGTGCATATGGCTTATCAAAGAATGGGCTCTAAGCTCAAGAATATGGTCCGTAATGTTAGCAACGTAAAAGGTAGTACTGTTCAGTTTCAAAAAGTAGCCAAGGGTTCTGCTTCAACAAAAGCAAGACATGCCGAAGTTGTCGCTATGAACTCTGTACACTCTAATGTAACTGCAACACTAAACGACTTTTACGCAGCAGACTATGTGGACAAACTAGACGAACTAAAAGTAAACATTGATGAAAGAAACATTGTTGCTCAAAATGCAGCATATGCTCTTGGTAGAAAAACAGACAGTATCGTAACAGATACTTTTGATGCTGGTGCTACAGCAGTAGCTCACAACGCAAACTCTGATTCTGCTGCTGGTATGTCTTTAATCAAAGCTAAGAAGATGTTTGAAACATTCCAAGAAAATGATGTTCCAGATGATGGACAAAGATATTGGGTTATTGGTGGAAATCAATGGTCAGATCTTTTATCCATAGATCAATTCTCAAGAGCTGAGTATATCGGTGAAGCTGATCTTCCATTTAAAGGTGGATTAACAGCTAAGAGATGGATTTCATTTATGTGGATGGCATTTAGTGGTTTATCAAAAGATGGTTCTAATGATAGACACACATTAGCATGGCATAAGTCATCAATGGGATTAGGCGTAGGTTCAGATGTAAGAACTGAAGTAAACTACATTCCTGAAAAGGTATCACACCTAACTACATCTTACATGTCAATGGGTGCAGTACTTATTGATACTGATGGATGTAGAGTACAGAAATGTAGGGAGAGTTAATCATGGCATACGCAACTTCAAATCCTATTAAGAAGATCTCTCAAATGGGAGATAGTAATTCTATGTGGTACTACTCTGATGGAGATGCCATAGGAACTATTGATGATGCAGATTACTTTTTATCAGCAACAGGCGACCTGAACGCTGGTGATGTAATCATTGTAAACAGTGGTGGATCAAATGGTGTAGTAGATATTTTAATTGTATCAGCTGCAACATCCTCTACAGTAACAACTGCATTATTATCATAATCATATTGGGGGGTTAAATACCCCCCTTTTATAATGGCAGATACAAAAGTAGATATATGTGCAAGAGCAATCATAATGATCGGAGCTTCTCCGATTTCTTCATTTGATGATGGTTCAACAGAAGCCTTAGTTGCTTCTAACATGTACGAAAACATACTGAAGTCTTGTTTATCAAGACACAGATGGAAGTTTGCTACAGAACAAAAACAACTTTCTTTATTAGCTGATGCACCTACAGGAAGATATGAATTTGCTTATCAGCTACCATCAAGTCCTGAACTATTAGTTTTAAATACAGTTACAGTAAATGATAATCCCATACAATATGCTAGGTATGGAGATAAGATTTTTTGTAATTCATATGGTTCTACTAATATATTAATAGCAGATTATATATTTAGACAAGATGAAGCTGAGTTTCCAGAATACTTTAAATTAAGTTTACAATATAAGTTAGCAGCAATATTTGCTGGATCAGTAGCAAGAGATGCTGCTATGATACAACAGTTTGAAACACTTGGTGAAAACCAAATGAGAATAGCAAAGAATATAGATAGTCAAGAAGTATCTAATAGTGTTTTAAATACAAAAAGGTTTATACAGGATAGATTGACAACTGGAGGGTACTAATGGCGAATGTCCTTAGAACTGTATATACTAACTTTTCAAGTGGAGAGTTAAACCCTTTATTAGTAACAAGAACAGACGCATCTGCATATTTTAGTGGAGCAAAAACTTTACGAAATTGGTATTTATTAGATGAGGGTGGTATTATGCGTAGACCAGGAACTACTTATAAAGCTACATTACCTGGATCTTCAAGAATTATTCCCTTTATATTTTCTAATGATGAAATGGCAATATTTGCATTATCAGATGGTAGATTAGATGTTTTTGATAGTAATGGATCTACTATACAATCTAATATTACTTCTAATTGTAATTGGTCTACATCAGAATTATTTGAACTTAACTATGCACAGTTTGGTGATACAGTATTTATAGTACATAGAAATAATCCAATAGTAAAAATAGTAAGAGCTTCTGCTTCTTCTTTTAGTGTTTCTTTATTTGCTTTTGAAGAAGATGAATCTGTATCAGTAAGTGGAGTAAATAAATCTACACAACCTTTTTATAAATATGCTGCTTCATCTATATCAGTTACTTTATCAGCTCATGCTACAGGAACTGGTAGAACATTAACTGCAAGTGCTGATGCTTTTACAAGTGCTTATATTGGACAATATTTATTAGTTAATAATAAACAAGTAAAAGTAACAGGATTTACAAGTGCTACTGTAGTAACAGTTACAGTAATAGAAGATACAGTTAGTGCTGGTCCTCATTTTTTATGGGAAGAACAATTAATTTCTTCTATTAGAGGTTTTCCCCAAGCAGTAACATTTCACGATAATAGATTATATTTTGCTGGTGTAAGAGATAAACCTGGATCTGTTATAGGTTCTAAAGTTGGAGAATATTTTAATTTTGAAATAGGTACAGGACAACCTGATGATGCTATAGATGTTACAGTTACTGGTGATAGAATAAATGAAATTAGACATTTAGTTAGTTCAAGAAACTTACAATTATTTACTGATGGAGGTGAATATTTTGTTCCAACATCTTCAGATACTTCTGCTGTTACTCCATCTAATATAGTTTTTACTAGACAAACACCTTATGGATGCAATAGAGCAAAACCAGTAATATTTGATGGAGCTACTTTATATGCTCAAAAAAATGGTAGATCTATTAGAGAGTATTTATTTTCTGATGTTGAATCAGCTTATGCTTCTACTTCAATATCTATACTTGCTTCACAAGTTATTAATAACCCAGTAGATATGACAATGATTACTGGTACATCTACAAGACCAGAACAATTTGCATTTTTTACTAATACAGATGGAACACTTGCATTATTTCATAGTGTTAGAGCAGAAAAAATAGCTGGTTGGACATTATGGAGTACTAGAGCAAATGATAAATACAAAAGTATAACAGCACTTAATGAAAATTTATTTGTAGTTGTTGAAAGACAATTAGAAGGTAGCACAGTATATACCTTAGAAAAGTTTGCAGATGATGATTCATTAACATTAGATTGCTCTGGAATAACTACATTAAATCAACAAGGTGCACCTAAAGTTAATGGTGGTAGTCAATCAGGATCTAGCCTGAATGTAGATGGATATACATCTGCTCCTAATCCTAATGATATAATTACAATAGCTGGTAACAGTACAGAATATACTATTCAAACAGTTAATGCTACAGCTTCTGGTTTTACTTTGGTATTAAATCAGAACTTAGCAGCTACACCATCTGATAATGCAGTAATTACAATAGCTCAAGGAAGATTACATAATACTCCTACGCACTTGACATCTACTTCAGTATATGCTGTTGATGGTACAATGGCATTAGGAACATTTACTACATCAGGATCAGATACAATAACATTAAATGAAGCTCATGCTGCTGGTGTTAAATTAGGATTTGATTATACACCAACACTTGAAACTATGCCTATAGATAAAGAAGTACAAAATGGTCCATTAACAGGACAAATAAAAAGAATATCAAGAGCAGTTATTGATGTATCAGATGCTTTGAATGTTGCTTTACAGGCTTCAGATAAAACTGCAAAAAATTTAATTATTAGACAAGTAGACTTTAATGTAAATCAATCAGTAAGTGCAGTATCTGGTAAAAAAGAATTTTTCTTTTTGGGATATGATAGAGAACCTACATTAAAAATAACACAAACAGAACCATTACCACTTAAAATATTAGGATTAGCATTGGAGGTTGTTTATTAATGGGTGGAATGAATCCAGCAACAATGTTTATGATTACAGCTGGTGTAACAGCTGGTGCATCTTTATACCAAGGATATCAACAAAGACAGGCATTAGAAAGTGATATTGCAAGATATGAAGAAGAAAAAAAAGTTACAGAACTTAGAGGGATACAAGAAGAAAATTTAAGAAGGCAACAAATGGAAATTACATTAGGTAATAATAAAGTTATTGCTGGAGCTGCTGGTATTTTAGATGACAGTAGATCTTTTTTAACTATACAAAATGATGTTAGAAATTCTGCTATAGAAGATATTAGATCTCAAAAACTTAATACAAGAATAGCTTTATCTAAATACGATCAACAAATAATAAATTCTAAAATAGATATGCAATCAGCTACATTTGGTTCAATAGTTGATGCTGGAAGTTCAATATTAAATGGATGGACATATATGAATTATTATAGAGGTCCTAGTAAAACTATAAGACCAGGTATGTCGCCTGGAGAATCAAGAGCAAGATTTGGTACAACTAATGCAGCTGGTATGTATAGTGGAGGTAACGAGTTTTAATGGCTTTAGAAAGAGGATCATCCCTTAATAAAGGTGTCAGAAGAACAGGAGTAGAAGGTAGTTTTGGTGTTGTTAGAACAGCACAAAATACTATTGGAACAAGTATAGCAAATGCTTCACAAACTGTAGATAAAATTACACAGTTTCAAGTAGATGTTATGGATAAAGAATGGCAAAACAATTTTGATACAAGTAGTGCTATTTTTATAGAACAAGCTACTAGAGAAGAATTAAATAGTCAAAATCCTGATTTAGTAAAACTTAGAGAAAAATTTATTACCTATAGAGATACACAATTAAAAGAAGCACCACAAAGATTTCAAAATTATATAACTAATAAATTAGATATTAACTTTGTTGATTCGGTAAATAATGTCAAAGATTATGCTAATGATTTAAAATTTATAAATTTAAGCACACAAGGAACTACTTTAGCTAATATGAATTATGATAGTACATATAGCTCTATACAAACAATTATAAAAAATAACAAAGGTAACAATGAAAAAATACAACAAGAAATTGATTTATTATTTGTTAATGAAGTATTACCTAATATAGCATCACAAACAAAAAATGACATTGTATTAAGTCAATTAAAACCTCTTGAAATGACTCCAGCTATGATTGAAGAAAGAGGTAACAAAACTAATATAGCATATGAAACCTTAAGAAATATTGGAATGATTGAAATGATGGTTGCTAATGTAAATTTTGATAGTAATGATACACAAAAATTAGCATCTGATTTAGAAATATTAGATAGAGCTATTGATGATTACATTGAAAATTATGTTACAAATCCAGATGCAAGAAAATACAATATGGATGAAAGAACTATTGCAGAAGTTGCTAAAAATTTAGAAACTACAAAAACAAATTTATTATCAGTACAACAAGATAAAATTCAAAAATCTATTAATGCAGAAACATATACACAAGGAGTTTTTTCAACAGAATTTGTAAATAACTATAAAAATAATTCTAGATTATCAATAGAATCTACACCTAAAAGTATATTAGAATCTTTAAACAATACAGATTCTTTAGTTAATTTATATAACAACCCTGAATTATTTGCTAAAACTTTAAATAGTGCTATTGAAGCAACAAGTATTCATAAAATAATTGCTGGAAAACAATTTCAAAATAATGGTGTATTACCAAATATTGGAGATTTGACTATTGAAATAAATACACAATTATCAACTAATATTAGTGAAGATGATTTATCAAGATATGTATATTCATCATTAGGTGGTTTATATAATTATACAGCAGATCAAATGGTTAATGATGTAGATATAGTATTAAACAATCCAACACCAGATTCTGGTCCTGGTGGTTTTAGTGATGAATATGTACAATCTACTAAAAATTTTCAAGCTGCTGCAACTATGATGCAAAATGGTTATTACCCTCCAGGTTTAAATAATTATTTTTCTAATGTAGATAGAATAATGACAAAAACAGATTTAACAGATCTTGATATAACAAGAGTAAATCAAAGTATGCAATTATTTAATTATATAAATAATAATGGTAGCGATGTTTTTTTTCCTACAGTTACAGGATCTGAAACACCTACATTTTTTCAATATTTAAAAATGTCAAAAGGACAACTATATGAAGGTGTAAATATTTTAGACTTAAATGATTTAAGAAACTTACAAACAGAATTTAAAGCATTTGTAGAAGCTCCATATGATTTAAATGAAATAAATAAATTTTTAATTGATAATAATCAGAACATAACATTGGACAATGTACAACTTAAAATTACAGAAGATTTAAGATCACAGTTTGGTTTAGAAGCTATTGGAAAATTTTTATATAATAAATTACCTTATGTTGATGTTCCGTTTACAGATATGGATATTGGTTTAGATGAAGATGAACTATTTAAAAAAACAGAAGCATTTAGTGATTTATTCGCCAACATACCTGAATGGAAAAAAATAGCTATTGGAATGTCTATTGGTTTTGGAGGAGAAGAATATTTTAAAGATAATCCTTATCCACAATATTTACAAATAGATCCTGTTATTTTAGAACAATTTAATGAAATTTATGTTCAACAGTTAAAAAATAATGGTGTTGATTTTTCTTTAATGAAAAAAAATCCTGATAAATTTTTATCAGAAATACAAGAAGTAAGAGAACAAGCATTATATTCTACTGCATATAGATTAAACAGAGAGGGTTTTGGTATATCAAATTATGAATCAATGAATAATGGTGGTAAATTAGTTCAAAATCCCCTTGAAAATCAAATACCATATTCAAATAAATTAGATAAAGAAATGTATATGACAGGACATATATACACACACATTAAAAGTATGGAAGCTAAGTATGGTGAAGATAAAATGAAAGATATGTATCCAGGAGTATACATTAATAATTTTGGAACTTCACAAGCTAATGAAGTAAAATTAGATATGAAAAGAGTAAATGATTTATTAAATGATGGTGCTTTTTATTTTATAAAAGAACCTGGTAATGTTTATAGTTATAATTTAAATCCTAATAATATTTATTCTAATAGTTATGAAATGTCTATGGATATTGATGATCCACAATTTCTTAGTGTTGATGATGTAATGACAACTAATGATGGAAAACAATTTTCAAAAAAAGCTATAGTAACTGAAGCTGTTAAAGATTATTTATCTGATAATAAATTGTTAAGTTATTTTGAAGATCAAGGATTAAATAGTAAATATGCAGAAAATTTTTTATATGCAATATTATATCCAGGAACATATGGTCTTACTAATAGAGATGATTTATTAGATTACTTAGAAGAAAATAAACCAGATATAAGAATGTTTGGACAATGAGTAATGTAGCACTTAAAGGTTTTACTAGAAGAATTATACCTAATGAATTAGATATACCTGAAAGCTCACTAGATGGTTTTTTTAAAAACCCAAAGTTAGAACAATTTAAAAGAGGTGTACTAGATGAAAACTCAGTTGCACTTTCATTTGCAGCTACAATGGAAAAAACTGCAAACTTTAAAAAAGATCCAACATATGATTTCTTATATGATGAACAATTAAAACCATATGTTGATAATATAGATTATTTTAGAAACTCTGGTAGTAAATTAGAAAGTAAATATTTAATAAATGAACTAAAAGAACAATCAGAAATGATTGCAACAAATCCTGGAGCATACTTTATAGGTAGACTTACAGGAGGTATATTAGATCCTGTAACTTATGCTGCTTTTAGTATGAAAGCATTTAGAACTGCAAGTGGAGCATATAATTTAAAAAGAATTACAGCTATAGCTACAGCTGAAGAATTATATAAACAAACTATAAATGCAAATAGAGAAAAAGAATTAGCATATTTTGTACCAGTAGGTACAGCTATAGTTACAGGGTTAGTTAATACTATTGGTAGATTAAAAAGTTTTGAAGGTGGTGAAGCTGTTGGTAAATATAACAAACAGCAATTATTATTAGATGGTAGAGAAGAAGTAGTTGCTAGAGCAAAACAAAATAATGGTGAATTATTAGATAGTAGAATACTTGATCCTGATAATAGAATAGGTCCAAAAGGAGTAGGTGCAGATGCTACTAATACTGGTGGAGCTAGGTCATATAATGATGACTTATATGATGAAGCTATTGCTAATACATTAACTGGTTTAGAAAAAACAAATGCTACACCTATGTTTCGATTATTAAAATCTCCTATATTGCAAGTCAGAGAATTAGCTACAGATTTATTAGATACAAAACTTTTACAAAATAAAAATAAATTGAATACAGGATTTACTACAAAATCTATTGAATCTGCTATAGCAAGAAAATATATTTATGTAGAAGAAGCAAGGCAAAATGCAAAAGGTGGTTATAAAGATTATTTAAAAAGAGTATATCAAGAAAATAATCTTGGACAGGATGCAAGGTTTAAAAGAACAGAAATGCGTTTTAAAGGAATTAAAACTATATCTGAAAGAGAATTTCAAAGAAGAATATCATACAGACTTGTCAGTAAAGATATTAAAGATCCCATTCCAGAAGTAAATAAAGTTGCAAGTTATTTAAGAGAAAATTTTTTTACTAGAATTGGTAGAGAAGCAGATGCAGAAGAATTGTTTAGCATTTATTCTAAAGTTATTATAGCTGGTTTAAAAAGAACTAGAGATAAAATGAAAAGGGAAAACAAAAAAACTACTGAATCAAATGGAGTAACTAAAACACTTGCTGAAATAGAAGCAAGATTAGCAGATGAAGAAGCTAGATTAATTAATATAAACGCTACAGGACCTTTAAGAGAAGATTATTTACCTAGATATTGGAAAAGAGATTTAATAAGAAATAAAAAAAAGGATTTTAAAAAAGATCTTAGAATAGCTTTTAACAACAAAGGTATAAATATATCAGTAAATGAATTAGATGAGATTGTAGATGATATAGCTACAAGCACACCATTTAATAAATTACCTAGAGATGCTGTAAAACCAGATGAAACATTTGATTTATCTTTTGCATTTCAACCATCAGGAGTATCAAAACATTTAAGAAATAGAGTAATGATATTAGATGATGCTTATTTAATGCAAAGAGGATGGATGGAAGATAATATTAATATTATAGCAAAACAATATTTTAACTCAACTATGCCTGATATAGAAATATCTAAAGTATTTGGTGATGTAGCTATGATGGGATTAAAAGGACCTGATAGTGGGTATAGACCTAGTATTCCACAAATAGCTATGGAATGGGATGCTTATATAAATAAAATAGCACCAAAAAATACACGCCCTAAACTCAGAGAAAAACTTATACAAAAAAAACAAGATGATATTAGAGATATAGAAGCTAGTAGAGATTTACTAAGAGGTACTTATGGATTAACTAACAATCCAGAATCAGGTTTTCAATCAGGTATTAGAACAACAAAAAATATACAAAACATGATTTTTTTATCTGGTTTTTTATCTGCTGCTCCAGACATGGCAAGATTAATTATGCAAAATGGAATTAAAAAAGGGTTTGGTCAAACTTTTGAAATATTTGCAAATCAATCAAATAGACAAATATTAAAAATGTCTAAAAAAGAAGCTAATATGGTTGGAGAAGCATTAGACTTAGCCATAGCTGGTAGAGCTAATACTATAGGTAATGTTGATGAAATGATTTATGGATTGAATAGTGTTGAAAGAGCTACTGGTGCTGCTAATTCATTTTATTTTACATTTATAAATTTAATGAATGTTTGGAATACAGGCATGAAAACAGCATCTTCTTATATTGGTAGTACAAAAATTATTGAATTTGCAGAACAAGCAACTAAAGGAACAATATCACAAAAAAATATGGCTAAATTATTAAGTGGTAGTATTGATAAATCAATGGCTAAAAGAATAGTACAACAATATAAAAAATATGGTTTAGGTGTTGGTGGTGCAGAAAAAGGAGATCTTAAATATAGTAAAGTAGCAAGATCTGATTTATGGGATGACAGAGAAGCAGCAGAAGCATTTGGTAATGCTTTAAGAAAAGAAATTAGAACAACTATTATTACACCAGATAAAGGTGATGTACCATTATGGATGAATAAACCATTAGGAGGTTTATTATCTCAATTTAAAAAGTTTGGTATGGCAGCAACACAAGCTGTTATGATGAGAGGTTTACAAGAAAGAGATCAAAACTTTTTTATTGGTTTAATGTTCTTAGTAAGTATGGGTGCTATGGTAGATGCAGTAAGACAAAGAGCTTTTGATAGAGATTATTCTAAAAAGAAAACAGGAGATAAAATAGCTAGTGCTTTAGATAGATCAGGAGCGATTGGTATATTTAGTGATTTAAATAGAATGTTAGAAGTTATGTCAGATAATGAATTAGGTATAGCTCCAGCATTAGGTGCTGGTAAACCTTATAATGCTACAAATAGACAAAAACTAGGATTAGTAGGACCTTCGGGATCACTAGCCTATAATTTATATGAAATAATGTTAGATACTGGTAGTGGTAATTATGATTATACAACTGCTAGAGCTATAAGAAGATCTTTACCTTTACAGAATATATGGTATTTAGATAGTTTATTTGATAAATTTGAAAAAGGTATAAGATAAATGGCATTAGCAATATCAGACACATCCCCTAGAATACAGTATACAGCTACTGCTGGACAGACTGCATTTACTGTACCATTTGAGTTTTTTGCTGATGGTGATCTTACAGTTATTAAAACAGCTGTATCTGATGGTGCAGATACTACATTAACACTTGCATCTAGTCCTTCTAGTGCTGCACAATATTCTGTTACTGGTGCTGGTGTATCAGGTGGTGGATCTATTACATTAGGTGGTGGTGCTACTGTTAATGATAAATATACTATATCTAGAAACTTAGCTGTATCTAGAACCTCTGATTTTCCTGTATCTGGTACATTTCCTATAGAAACACTTAATACTGAACTAGACAAAATTATTGCTATGATTCAGCAAAATGAGAGAGATATATTATTTTCTCCAAAAGCTAAGATATCTACATCAACTGCATTTAACCTGACATTCCCTGAGTTAGTAGCTAATAAAATACTTACAGTTAATAGTGCTGGTAATGCTTTAGAGTTTAGTCAATCAATTACAGATGTAGCAACTGTTGCTGGTATTGCTAGTGATGTTACTACAGTAAGTGGTATTGCATCTAATGTTACAGCTGTTGCTGGTAATGCAACTAATATCAATGCTGTTGCTGCTGATGCAACGGATATAGGTACTGTAGCTGGTAAAGCCACAGA
>CESF01130386.1_pt1 | contig 23003 bp, 22 predicted proteins | sample 356331 | NCBI WGS metagenome assembly CESF01 (sample SAMEA2621779, study PRJEB7988) | marine metagenome | biome: marine biome (ENVO:00000447); feature: surface water layer (ENVO:00002042); material: "saline water (ENVO:00002010), including plankton (ENVO:xxxxxxxx)" | depth 5 m
CTCAGTGTCGATCATATTGAAATCGACGGACAGTGGACCTTCGATTGGCAAGCTCTTGAAGACAAGGTCACCTCTGACACCAAGATCTTTCTTCTTAGTAATCCCCAAAACCCAATGGGCCGAGTTTTTAAGGACGAAGAGATCATTCAACTCGCTAGCTTCTGCGAGAAGCATGACCTGATTCTTCTATCAGACGAAATTCACTGCGACCTCATTCTTGACGAAAGAAGGACTCCTCACTTCTCCGCCCTTAATTTACCAGATTCTCTGCGAGAGAGAACTATCACCCTCTTAGCTCCGAGTAAGACCTACAATATAGCTGGCCTCGGCTATGCCTTTGCAATCATTCCAAATGACTCCATCCGGCGCCGCTTCACCGCGGTTCGCGGTCACACTCTTCCCGAGATCAATTGCATCGCTTATTATGCGGCTGAAGCAGCCTACAAACACGGGGAACCATGGCGACAAGACCTTCTAGCTTATCTTCGTGAAAATCGAGACCTTCTCACCTCGACCATTCGCGAAAAAATACCCGGCGCCAAAGTTCCTAATATTGAAGCCACCTATCTGGCTTGGGTTGATTGTAAGTCTCTCCAAATAGAGAACCCGATCCAAGCAGCAGAAGACGCCGGGCTCTTTCTTTCCGACGGCAAGTTCTTTGGCAGAGACCGCTGTGTTCGCATAAACTTTGGCACGCAAACCAAACGGCTCGAATCAGCTCTTAGCACGTTCTGCGATGCCATGGAGCTCTGAGTAGGCCCTCGCACTCAGCTCTTGAGGCTCTTTGACTACCGGCCGTAACATCTAGGTTCCCGCACCGCTGATAGCCACCTTCCTATGGATAAGCAGTAAAGCCGAAATCTGGCCAGATGCTCCTTATTTTTGAGACTCTCTAATTCTGAAAGATATTTCGTTAAAAGGAAAATTACCGCGCCCCCTCTTAACGAAAAAGAGGCTAAAGCAGTCGAAGACTCAAGATTTGCAGGGGCTATTTTGGCCTTATTGACCATCTGATTCAAACAACCAAGATTCTTCCAGTCACCAAAAATCTCCGCTAAAATCGATTGAAATACGTCAATCACTCCTTCTCACTGAACTTATCGCCTCCAGCCTTGAAGCCTTCTCAAAGCAAAGACATACTCACGCCATGAAGTTTTGGGCCCTTTCACTCTTACTTATCCTAGGACCGCCTCTTTTTGGGAGTCAGCATGTGATTCTTTGTGGTGGCCCAGCCTCACGGAAGTGGGAAAACCTTCGCGTCGAACAAGATCGCCATGATAACTGGTGGGCTAATTTCGTTCGAGCCTCGACTATGCGAATGGATGAAATACGAAAATCCCATGGATCCGATTCTACGATCACTTGGATCGTTTACAAAAATGCTTACCTCACCCGAGGACGTGACGACCAAAAGCCCTATACTTCATGGATCGAAGAACAGGCTATCAAAAGAAGAGCTCAACTTGTTTGGATCAATACCGGCGATCAGGCGATTTCCACGATCAACCTCCAGCGGGATATCGTTACTTTCGATTTCTTTGGTCACTCCAACCGCCACTGCTTCATGCTCGACTACGGGAGTGACGTAATGGCAGTCAGCCAGACCTGGATTCACGAAAGAGACCTCAAGAAGATCAACCGCCGCATATTCACGAAGAATGCCTTTTGCCAAAGCTGGGGTTGCCATACAGGTGAAAGCATGTCTGCCGTCTGGAAACGCCATATGGGATTCCCCCTCATTGGCGCAAAGGGAAAAACTGACTATGCAGCGCTCTCTCTTGGTAAAATGCCCACCATTTCCGGCGAGTGGATTCAATAACTCTTCACCACCAATTTCATGACCTTTGAAGAACTCAACTCCCTCTATCAACTCCCACTTTTCAACCTGATCCAGCGTTCCCGCCAGATCCACGAGGAAAACTGGCCGGCTGCCGAAGTCCAGCTCTGCACTCTCCTCTCCATCAAAACCGGGGGCTGCTCCGAAGATTGCTCCTATTGCGCTCAGTCCGCCCGGTATAAAAGCGGGGTGAATGCCGAACGTCTCATGGAGAAGTGCGACATCATGAAACGAGCCGAGGCTGCCCGTGAAAGCGGCTCAACCCGTTTCTGCATGGGAGCAGCCTGGCGCGGTGTTCGTGAGGGAACCCAGCGATTTGAGCAAGTCCTTGATATCGTTCGTGATGTTTCCGAACTCGGTATGGAAGTCTGTGTTACCTTGGGTGAGTTAGGGCCTTCTGAAGCGGAAAAGCTCAAAGATGCCGGAGTAACTGCCTACAACCACAACATCGACACCTCTCCAGAGCACTACCCTAATATAGTCACCACGCACACCTTCCAAGATCGCCTCAACACAATTCGTCACGCACAAGATGCCGGAATGTCGATCTGCTGCGGCGGTATTCTTGGACTTGGCGAAACGACTGAAGACCGCCTCAAAATGCTAGAAGTCATCTCCGGCTTTAATCCACAACCTGAGTCCGTTCCCATTAACTCCCTCATGCCTATGCCTGGCACTCCGCTGGCCGAAAAACAAGGGGTCGACGTCTTCGAACTCGTCCGGATCATAGCCTTAGCCAGACTTGCGGTGCCCAGGGCTAAAGTCCGTCTTTCCGCTGGCCGAACGCAATTGTCGGAGGAAGCACAAGCTCTTTGCTTCTTTGCCGGAGCCAACTCTATTTTCTACGGGGACAAGCTCCTCACCGCTAAAAATCCAGCAATCGAAAAAGACCTCGCACTCATCGACCGCCTTGGAATGAAACCCCAGGAACCAAACCGGAAACTTGAGGCACCTGACTCTGATGAATCACGTCCTGCCGAGCCACAAATCCTTTGATCTCTATTATCAAACATGAATTGGCCAGACCATCGTTGCCGTATCGAAGTTTCTCTCGATCGACAACAAGTCACTTTGTTCAAAGAGGAGAAAAAAATTTTTGAAGCCTTCGCTTCAACTGCTGCCAATGGTGCGGGATTTGAAGAGGGATCCTTCCAAACGCCCACCGGAAATTTTGTAGTCCGCGAACGCATCGGTGAGGGAGCTCCACTGCACACCTCATTCAAAGGACGTCTCCCTCTAAGAATCTGGCAGGGAGAGAAATCAAACGACGCGATCCTCACCCGCATCCTCTGGCTCCACGGACTTGACCCCGAAAATAGTAACACCTACCGCCGCTACATTTACTTCCATGGAACCCATGCTGAAGATCTGATCGGGAAGCCCGCATCACATGGTTGCATCCGGCTAGCAAACAAGCAGATGCTAGAACTCTTCGAACTCACTCCGATCGGTAGCGCGGTTCAAATCTCCTAACTCATCATGAAAAAAATCATCGCCTTTGACTGCGATTCAACCCTGTCAGCCATCGAGGGTGTCGATGAATTAGCCCGAATCGCCGGGGACCAAATCTTTCAGGAAGTGGAGAATTTAACGAATCTTGCCATGGATGGTGAGGTCCCTGTCGAAGAAGTTTTCGCTAGACGTCTTGATCTCATTAAGCCGACCCGTGCTCAGTGTGCAGAAGTCGGAAGGATGTATCTCAATACCATCGAGCCAACCGCAAAAGAGACCATCAAAAAACTGCAGGACCAAGGATGGGAGTGCCTCATTATCTCTGGTGGCTTCGAACCTTGTATTGCTCCCCTTGCTCGAGAACTTGGCATCGCAAGAGTTGAGGCGGTGCCGTTACAATTTGATGTTGGAGGACGATATCTTGGATTTGACAAAAATTACCCAACAACGCGATCCGGAGGAAAGCCTGAAATCATTAGATCAATCCGTGCGGAAATTGGGCCAAGCAAATTCGTCATGGTGGGGGATGGAGCGAGTGACTTAGAGGCGGGTTCGGAAGTTGATGCTTTCATCGGATTCTTCAGGTATGTTGAGAGGGATTCAGTAGCGCAAAATTGTAATGCTCACGCTTTTTCAATATCCGAAATCATAGAAACCCATTTGGATTTTTAAAATGCTATGATCACTTTCTAGATGAAATGATCTTACCCCGGATAATCTACCTAAAGCCCCAGAAACTTCTGTAAGCTAGACGCTTTGGAATCCACCGGATCCAACCCACTTCCTTGGCAAACTAACCCCTCAGACCAAGGCGGATAAGCTCGGCGCTGTCGGCACCTGGCTTTTCCTTCAAAACACGATCAACCGCCCTTCGGGCTTCCGCCTGTTTGAAGCCAAGTGCCATCAACCCCATTTCCGCATCTCGCGCAGAGTCGGTCCGATTCGGATCTGCATCCCAAGTCTCGACAACCCCAACCTTGTCTTTCAATTCCAAAATGATTCTCTCTGCAGTCTTTTTGCCAATCCCTTTCACGCCGGATATTCCCGCAGCATCCCCTTGAATCACTGCTTGTTTAAAGCCTTCAACCGGCAATCCCCCCAAAACCGCCAAGGCTGTCGCCGGCCCAATTCCACTCACACGGTCGATCAAGAGCATAAAGACATCTTTTTCCTCGTCCCGTGCGAAACCGTATAAAGTCAGTAAATTTTCACGCACATGCTGGTAAATCCGTAGATCAATCGAATCTCCCTCGAGCGGATTAAGCTGGTCATAAGTTGAGAGAGGTAAGTGCACAAGGTATCCTACCCCATTAGCCCCCACCACGATTCTTCCGGGAATAGCTTCCCAAACTTCACCTTTTAGACGTGCAATCACTTGAGGAACGCTAGCCAAAACTAACCATGTCACAAAGGACAATCACCCTACATTAAGTCCAGGAACGACTCTTTATTAAGAAAACCTAACTTAATTGTTTACTAAATATTTAGATTTCGCATTCTTCATAGCTTTTTTGGTCGCTATTTGCGTAAATTCCTGCTACTCTCGCCTCGTTATGGCAACTACTAAACGGACGCGTTTCTCCCGTCGACTTCCTGATCATGTCACCGATGAACTCGTGAATGTTCTAGGTTCAGATCCGAAACTTTTCGGATTTAATGAGCTTTTTGAGGATGTCTATGAGCGGTTGAAAGAGCGTAATGCAGTAAGTGGGGGAGAAGAAATGCTTCGTCTCCGCGCTTATGAAAAGCTGCAAAATCTGGTTACCCGTGGCCTTGCCGAAAAAGATGGCAAGGAATATCGCGGACTCGAGCGTATTCAGGAAGCGCACAGCGACAATATTGCTCAGCAAGAGGGTTAAAGACCGAAGCAAAGAGAATTTCGCAAAAATTGATGCTGGCTTTGCCAGCCCCGAATCCTTTAATTGATCGCGTTGGAAACAGCGCGATTAATTGCTTTTATACGAAAGGCGATTATTCCTCAAATAAGGGCCGTAACTGGCCCGTTCCTGCTCTAAAATTATGTTGAACGATTATCTTCCCGTTATTCTTCAGGCCCTCGCAGCCATAGGATTTGCTGGTGCGGCCCTCGGGCTCAGCGTTCTTCTTGGCAAGAGGGGGAGCCACAACGAGACCAAAGAAACTCCTTACGAATGTGGCATGCTGCCAATCGGAGAGGGGGCCCCACGCTTTAGCGTGAAATTCTATCTCGTGGCGATGCTTTTTGTAATCTTCGATATTGAAGTCGTCTTCATGTATCCTTGGGCAGTTAGCTTTTCTGACCTCGTCCGCGAGAATGTCATGGTTCTTTGGAGTATGGCCAGCTTCGCCGGAATCCTGACGATTGCTTACATTTACGCGCTCAAGAAAGGCGCCCTGAATTGGAAGGGCTAGAGTCGCGCAGCAAACGCCTCATTTTTCAGAGACGAGCTCTATACAATCAGAGGGTTTCGCATTAAAACATCCAGATGTTCGCTGGAACCTTTACCGCCCTCATCACCCCTTTCCGCGATGGCGCCCTTGATCACGGAGCTTTTAAGGCCCTTATCGATCGCCAAGTCGCAGCGGGAATCACCGGAATCGTTCCCGTAGGCACGACTGGGGAATCACCTACCCTCGATTCAAACGAGCACCTTGAGGTCATCCGCGCAGCAGTTGAGTATGCTGACAAGCGCCTCCTCGTCGTCGCAGGAAGCGGAGCAAATTCTACAGACGAAGCTATCCATCTCACTCAAGCTTCCGAAAAAGCCGGGGCAGACGCCTCACTTCAAGTTTGCCCTTATTACAACAAGCCCTCTCAAGATGGCCTCTATCAGCACTATAAGACAATTGCAGCAAATACTGGGCTTCCAGTTATGCTTTACTCAATTCCTGGACGTTCTGTGATCGAGATTAGCATCGAGACCATTGCCCGCCTTGCTAACAACTGCGAAAACATCGTGGCAAATAAGGAAGCAGGTGGCTCGGTTGATCGGATCAACCAACTTGTTCAAGCTGTCCCCGAAGATTTCCAGATTCTTTCCGGAGACGACCCCCTCACTCTCCCCTTCATGTCATGCGGGGCGGTCGGCCTCGTTAGCGTTGCCTCTAACCTAATCCCCGAAGTGATGACTAGCCTCGTCAATCGCTGCCTCGAAGGAGAATTTGCCGAAGCTCTGGAAATCCAGAAGCGCTACTATCCACTTCTTTCAGGCCTCATGGGACTTGATACAAACCCGGTCCCCATCAAATCAGCTGTTGCCTTGCAAGGTCACTGCACCGATGAAATTAGACTCCCCCTCGTCAATCTTACCGACGAAAAATTGGAGAGTCTTCGAAGCCTCCTCAAAACATATACCCTCCTCTAGTTCTCAGCACGAGAACCCTCCTTTTGACCCTAAGCCATGAAAGTCTCACGCCTTGCCGATGGGTCTCCCGAGATCTTTCATACCTTACAGGGCGAAGGAGCCTCCCTAGGCTTTCCCGCTGTCTTTCTTCGGCTCTCGCTTTGCAATCTCCACTGCCATTGGTGTGACACACCTTACACATGGAACTGGGAGCAAACTCCCTGGACCCATCAGGATGGGGTGAAATTTTCAAAGACCGAAGAAATCGTCGAGCTTAGTCCGGCCGAAATTGCGCCACTCATTTTGAGTTACGACTGTAACCGCCTCATCCTCACCGGCGGTGAGCCCTTGCTTCAACAAGATGAATTGGTGAAACTCACCAGATTGTTGCCTGAGATAACATTCATCGAAGTCGAAACAAATGGCACCAAGCTTCCAAGTGATGACTTTATTGATATCCCAACCCAATTTAACATTTCTCCCAAACTCTCGAACACGGGAATCGACGAGAAGCTTCGCTTAAATTTCAAGGCCCTCGGTCTTTTTGCTTCATTAGAAAAAGCATTCTTCAAGTTTGTCGTCTGCAACCAATCCGATCTTGACGAAATCAAAACCCTACACTCGAAGCTAAACCTTTCCCCCGACCGGATTCACCTAATGCCTGAAGGTCGGGACGCTGAAACACTTCAGCACCGTTCGCTTTGGCTTGCTGATATTTGTCGAGATCAAGGCTATCATTTTAGCCCACGACTTCATGTTCTCCTTTGGGGAAATGAGCGGGCAAAATAATAATATTATTGGTGGGTCCACGACCAACCGCTACCCCAATCCCAGAATCACTCAATGAGGAACTTTGAAAACATGGGACCTTTCATAACCCCTAGCGCGAGGGTAAAGAGTTGGGGCCTCGCTAACGTCGGGCCTTTTGGCGCTCCCTTACTTTTTCGCGCTGGATAAAAAGAGGAATAAGCTTCTGCTCAACGTAATCAAAACCAGCTTGAAGGCCTTTTTCTTGATACTCGCGCCCGATTTCTGCTTCCACAGCCGTCGGATTCCCTTTTACTCGCAAGAAATCATTCGAGGTCGCCCTAATAAATGCCTCCCCATCGATCCTCCCTTTCTCTCGAAGAAGCCACTCTCTCATGTAAAGGGCCAGAATCGCATCCCCAATCCAAGCTTCCTCGCGCTCCTGATCAATCTCCTCAGTTGTTCGTTTCATTTGATTCAATTAGCTGTTTCCGTCCTCTTTCCTGAGCTGCCTTCATTTCCTGCCGTAGTCGATCCTCAGATTCACGATCCCAATAGCCGCTATCCAATTCTATAAAAACACTAGAGTAAGGAAGGGACGTTTTGGATTTAAGAACCAATATTGCGTATTTTGAAGCGTCACTTTGAGCAAGTAACGTCAGTGATCGATTATCCATCTGCCGGACCCTGTGACCATGCAGCGCTTCGTTGAGTTGCTCCCTTAAATAGTCAATCCCAGGTGCCCGATCATTACTCACAAAAGAAAGCTCACGAGCGGTATTAAAGGAAGGAGTCACTGTTTCTGATTTTTCGAGGTGGTTGACGATGAAGTCGACAATTTGCGGAATCTCACCATCTACAACGAAGGTCCTAACCCCACCCCGGGTCACCACTGGGAATGACGATTCGGCCACAACAATCCAGTTTTGGATTCCTAGGGCATCAACCTCTTTCTCCACCATCCCTGCCCAAAGTGGAGGGGTTTGGTCAGGACTGGATCCACATCCTCCTAGCAAGAGAATGAGTGGGGAAAACCAAGCAATTAATTTCATCGCTACACATCGTCTAACACAAAAATCCATTCACATCAAACGCGCACCTGCCTCAGCCAAATCGCTGCGCTCTCCCCTGTTCAGAGAAACATGCGCAGCAAAGCTCTGTCCCCGCATCCGCTGGCGGGTAAACACCAAACCATTGCTACGGCTATCGACATATGGGTGATCAATTTGAGCCGGATCACCAACCAAGACCAGCTTTGACCCTTTCGACATACGAGTGACCACCGTTTTAGCTTCCTTTGGTGTTAACTGTTGAGCCTCATCCAGAATGAAAAAACGATTAGGTATCGAGCGACCTCGAATATAAGCGAGAGCTTCCACTTCGATGATACCTTGGTTCAAAAGATCATCGTAAGGCTTTTGCTGGGCCCCCTCCGATTCAGATTTGTTCCGCTTACGTTTTGGGCGCTTTGGATTCTGCGGGCTCATCAGAAGCTCCAGCGCATCGTAAATTGGCTGCAACCAAGGCCGCATCTTTTCTTCGAGGGATCCTGGAAGATACCCCATTTGGTCTCCCATGGAGACAACCGGCCGACTCACGGTAAGCCCATTAAACTCCCGTGCGAAAACGCCATGTAAGCCCGCAGCCATCGCTACCAGAGTTTTACCAGTTCCGGCCTGGCCAAAACACGTCACCAACGAGATTTCAGGATTGAGCAGCGCATCGATGAAACACTTCTGCCCTAAATTAAGGGGTTTCAAATGATTTCCATCTGGGATGCGCAGAACCTCGGGAACAACTAACCGGACCAACTTTTTATCAGACGTAAGACGGGCTGGAATCGTTTGCTTCTCCCCTGCCTCAAGGAGGACATATTGGTTTACATGTAGACCAGAGGTTCTCTCGACCCCCAATTGTATTTCCCCCGAACTCGCAAAGCGTTGCAACTCGTTTTGATCCAAATTCAACCGTACCATCTCCCGATTGGCTGAATCCTGCGGAGCAACCTTATCGTTCAGGTAATCCTCACAGGTGATCCCAACTGCGCGGGCCTTCAATTGCATATTCAGGTCCTTTGTCACTAACACCACCGGCGGATCGACATGCTCAGCAAGCAATAATGTACAAGCGAGAATGCGGTGATCCACCCGCTCACGATCCGGAAAGATCCGATGAAACCTTCGCAATTCTTTGCTACTCTTTTCACACAAACTCGGATCATAAATCACCAAACGAATCGTTCCACCCCCATCAGTCGGCACCCCCTTAGTCACTTGCGACTGCGGCCCGAAAATCTCTGTCAATTTTCGATGAACCCTTCGCGCATTAGCTCCACGTTCCGTCTGCTCAGTTTTGAAGCGATCTAACTCCGAGAGAACATCGGCCGGAATACACAGGTGATTATCTTGAAAACGATTCAAACATCCAGGTTCATGCAAGAGCACATTGGTGTCGAGAACGTAATGCTTTCCGGAACCCTCCGGAGATTTGAGTCCAAAATTTTCTAGCTGGTCTGCGGTAAGCAAGGCATCGGTTTTCTGCGGCATGGGAGAGACCATATTTGGGGCTGCTTGAGCGTCTGAGGTAGCTTCTAGCATCTGTTAAAAAGCGGATATTTAGTCGTAGACCGGGATTGTCAAAAAGTGTTCAAGCCAGTCTTTTTCTTAGGGGGTAGATGCGGTAGCGCCGCATAATCTACGCCAAAATCTTGTCTGCAACTTCCGTCAATGCAACGCTAATCCTTGTGAAAATCGGTCAATGCGAAGCGATCAACTTTTCCTAATACTGATCGCGGCAGTAAATTAATTGCAATCGCCTCCACAACTCTCTCCGGGCCGGGCAAACTCGCATTCCATCGCTCCAGATCCACTTCAATCCCTTCATAAAAAAGAAACAAACTTACCCCACGCCTTTCGTTAGGACGAGCCACCAAGGCTACTTCACAGTTCAGTTTTTCCCGCCAAAATTTTTCCAACTCTTCTAAATTAACAAGCTCACCCAAGACTTTAACCAATCGATCTGCCCTCCCCAAAACTCTCAAACCTTTCCCGACAAATTCACATCGATCATTTGTAACATACCACCCATCAACCTTTGGATCTTCGGCAATAAACCCGTCACCCTTTCGGAGAATGATCGCACTCAGTAACCCATCACCTTTGAGGGCCAATCTGCCCTCCACAATCTTTGCTTCCCAACCCTGCAGCAAAGGCAGGCCATCTCCAGTCGCAACTTGCGATGAAGTCTCTGTCATTCCATAACTTGGAACCACTGGCCATCCCAAACCCCTCGCTTTCCTAGCGAGCTCCGCATCCAATGGCCCCCCGCCCACTACAAGGGTTCTCATGGAGGTGGGACATTCCAAGCGGGCTGAGACCAAATCATACACCTGAGTAGGAACCAAAGAAGTAATAGTCACTCGATTCACATCACACCAATCAGCAAAGCCACCCGCATTCCATCGAGTCTCTAATTTTACTAGACTTGCACCAGAAATCTTAGCTCTCAATATCATACCGAAGCCGCCGACGTGAATCACCGGTAACGCCAGCCCAAGAACATCTTTTGAGACGATACCAAGTGCCCCTATGACGGATCGGGCTGACCACTCCAAAGCCTCATCGGAAAGAGCCACCCATTTCTCTCTACCACTAGAACCAGAAGTTCGGAAAAAACGATGTCGCTTAAAGCCACCGTTTTTTTTAGCCCATGTTTCCACCTCGTTCACGAAGGGAGTTTCGTCCATGGAAGGGCTTCAAGCAAGTCGTCAAACCCCAAGCCAGTTCCCTCAGGCATATTGAATTCTGGAGAGAGATTCCCCAACGCCTCTATGAATTCATTCGCTTCAAACAAGCCATGAGTCTGGAGACCACAAATTTCCTTTACCCCGATTCGTGCCGCCTCCCACGCCGCAAAAGCCTGTCCAAGCGGGTGATCCATGTAACTAGTCACAATCACACGCGGACCAGATTTCATTTCCTGCACAGCCGGCTTTATTACTTGAACCTCAACGTCACTCGAGGCCTTTTCAAGGTTTCGGTCTAGGGCCATTGTCAGCCCAGATTCCTTTGCCAACCGTTCCCAACCGCCAGAAAAATAGGGCACGGGGTCTTCCAAAAAATCGATCGCCGCTTTCTCCGCCTCCGACCAGTATGAAAGCTCCTCAAGGAGCTCACCGACCTCTCCGTTCTCATTAAAATCAATCCGCCATTTGAGCTCGGGATACATCGGCATCATCAATCTAATACGACGTAAATCCATGCCTCCTCCTTTTCCCCCCTTAACCTTCACATAAGTAAAGCCTCTCTTCACGGCCTCACTCAAAACCAACTCATCCAATAACGGTAAGGTTGCATGGCTCGAGGGAACATGCAGACCTTCAAATAACGAGCGATTCTCTTCGCGTGCCCTTCCATCTACCCGGAGACAGTCCAAGGTCCGACGCACGAGTGCGCTTTCCTGACCATTTGCTAAATCAACTAGACAATCCTCCAAAGTTGGATCTCCTAACTCGGGCCAAGAATGCAGACATCCAAACCCCGCTTCATTTCGAATCAACGCCCCGGGGTAAGCTCTACGAGAAGTTTTTGAGTTCAGCGCACCAAGTGTGCGTAACTCATAGTTCCAGATCCAAAAATCTCCCACTTAATCCCAGAGGTAAGACTTCTTAACACAAATTTCGGAATCCCCCTCAAAGAGAGTCACTCGCCAAGCTTGCACGTGACCATGCTTCAAATACTCCAACCCCGAGACTCCCACCTCAAGATCTCCCTCAGCTGAACCGGAAACCTCAAAACTTCGCTGATTCACTTTTGCACCTGTTCTAGCCTGTCGGTATTCAAAGATCAGCTTGATAGGCTCTAGTCCCGTTAGTCCGTGCCAACGGATATGGTAATAATTCCCCTTTCGTAAAGTCCGGTCGCGCGTTGTCACCGCGCCATAAAGTCGCCTATTCATCTCAGCACGAATAAAAGGATGACCAGTCGCAACATCGGTATCCTGAAGATGGAATTGACGCACCCTGAGAATATCAGGTGCCCCGCAAGAAACCAAAAACAAGGCGAAACCCGCCAAAAAAATCTTCACGGCCTAATCCTCGATATTCGGGGTTCATTATTCAATCTAAATTCCCTAGTATCGAGGCAATATGGACGAGGGCATTCGCGCAAGACTGGACGATTTCATCGTGAAAAAAGGCTTAAGACAGACTTCCCAAAGGGATGAGATTCTCGAAATCATCTTCGCTTCAGACGAACACTTCACCCCGGATGAACTTTTTGACCGGCTTCGCAATGCTGGCTCCAGAGCCTCCCGCGCCACCGTCTACCGCACACTTGGGCTTCTCGTAGAAGCTGACCTCATCCACGAAATCGAGCTCGGTGATGGTCAAACTACCTACGATCCAAATTTTGTCGATCACCCCAATCACAACCATCTCATCTGTGTTGATTGCGGCAAAGTTGTAGAATTCGAGGATACCCATCTCGATCTCCAAAACGATCATCTGACCCGACGATTGGGTTTCCGGCCTGTTCGCCAAAGCCTCCGGATCGAAGCTGCCTGCGAACGCATGCGGAACGAGGGGAACTGTCCGGACCTCATCCAGGCCCGCGTCAAAGGAAAACGCCTCCCAAACCGAAAGAAATGAAGCTAATCTTATGCCTTTTTTTAGGCCTTAGCCTAGCTTCTCATAGTCAACTCCGAATCGAATCCAAGGGTTTCAACATGAATGAAAGTGATCTTCGTAGTATTTTCAAATCTACTCTCACTGCATTTCCCAAAGCTGAAAATTTTAAGGATCCCTCACTCTTTGTATCCAAACACCAGCGAGGGCCCATCACTCTATTTCAGCGGACTCCACGCGGAGAAGTTGCCATTCAGCTAAACTCGGGAAACTACTATTACTCGCAGTGTATCTATCAATTTTCCCATGAACTCGCACACGTCCGGGCTGACTTCCAACCGATTGACCACGAAAACAAGTGGCTTGAAGAAACTCTTTGCGAAACCGCGTCGCTCTTTGTTCTTCGCAAGCTTAGCAAAGAATGGGAGCAGAGCGCACCCAATGACGCATTAAAAAATTACCGAAAACATCTCGCCAGTTACTCCGCGACAGTGATGAAATCACGCGAAATCCTGACAACAAAAACCTCCCAGAACTTCTATCAAAAACACAAGGAGACTCTTAGAAAGTCAGCAACCGAGCGAGAACTCAACGGAGCCTTCGCCAACCTCCTTCTTCCTCTCTTTGAAAAAGAACCAACACATTGGAAGATACTTCCTAAATTCCCCCGGATCAAAGGATCCACCCTTGCCGAACATTTTGCAGCCTGGCGTAAAGCCACCTCAGAAAATCACCATGATTTTCTAAATCGTCTCGAAACTCTCTTTCTGAAAAAATAGAGCCCGCGCAACCTTTTCCAGTTTTAATTCTTTGTGACATCTGGAAACCTATCGCCATGAAAGTTGGTCCCATTGAAAACATCTCCGGTATCCCGCTCGGAATCCTCGGAACCCATCTTGGCTTTCTAGAAGCCTTGGTCCCCGACGATAACGGCATGCTCCCCCGCAATACTGATGGTGAATTTGTAATCGCTGCCGGAGCCCGTGAACTCATCGAACAATCCCCAGTCAAAATTGATCTAATACAAATTTCATCTTTTGGCACAACCAATCCCGATGAAAAAGACGAACTGATCGCAGCTGTTCGTGACCTCGGCCTAGAGCCCCAACTCGTAATGATGGTCGGGGGAGTAAATCCAATGAATCCCGAGGACGAGGAAGAAGCTCTCGCACAACTTATGGTCAATCTGGGCGCGGCACTTCGTAATAATATCGTGCAGGTCAATTCGACTTCGGTGGAAACCTGGATGGAAGGCAATCCTCCCTCCAGTGAAGAAGAATTCGAGGCTAGAGTCGCCCAAAACATCAAACTTCACCTCCGTGCTTACGAAGAAGCTGGACTAGCCGGTTCTTGCATCGGCAACTGGAACATCGAATTCCTACGCCCCGGTGAATTCCAAAATTTCACTTCCCTTGCCAAGCTCCGGCCTATTTTAACCGGCCTAAATGAAAAAATTGGCAGCCCATTTTTCAAGGCGCTTATTGACGCAGCCCACTGTGGTGACTCCGGCCTAAGTATCTCCGAAAATGAGGTCATAGTGACCTCAATGGGTGAAGCAGATGAGATTGGACCTTTCCACTGTTCGGTTCCAACCACCCGTGGATGTCTTTCCTCGGATGATGGATGGGTCGGCGCCCTACTCACTGCGAATGCCAAGACCGGAAAACTACCCAGTGCCTTTGTTGAACTTTTTCGACACGACGATCCCGTTCTGGAACCACTGCGCAAACTTGACCCGGGCCACGGAATCGACACCACGCTCGGACGCAGCTATAACGAAGTCATGGTCGATGGACTTATCGATACCGTCCGCCGACTCAACAATCTCAAGAACCGGGGAATTCTTTAGAGAGAAATTCTTACTTCTTGCGAACACCTGGTCCATGATCAGGATTCGTGCGTCCACTAAAATATTTATCACGGATCCATTGAGGCTGCCAAATGTCCAGCCGACGTTTTGAATTGTCGTAGACAAGCTCTTTGGGCTCCGGGTTTTCGATTTTTAGCGGAGACTTATCACCATATCTTTCTCTTGCCGCAGTAAGTATTGGATCCAAAATAGCAGCTGAGCTGATAGCGTCCTTACCTTCAAGTGGCCGCATTTCATCTGGATCCTTCTCTAAATCGAAAATCTCCCGATGATTAATCTGTGGGAAAATGTTTAGCTTCCACTTGCCCCAGCGAATCGATCGCTGATGATTTTGAAAGGGTAAAAATACATAATCATGCACCGGCCTCCCGCCATTCATCAAGGACTGCAAGTTCGCAGAGTCAACCTGCCTAGGTGGCTCAATCCCGGCAAGACCAAGGACGGTCCCATAGAGGTCATGGACATATGAAAAATTCTCAGTTGACTGACCAGCTGGCACTTCAGGCCCCCAGATAATCAAAGGGCACTTCATACTATGCTCATAAATACTTTGTTTTCCAAGCAGCCCGTGGCTTCCCATAGCAAGGCCATGATCAGCAGTATAAATCACGTAAGTATTATCAGCATGAGGACTACTCTCCAGAGCTTTCATGATCCTCCCCACTTGCTCGTCAAGATGAGTGACTAAACCATAATACTCACAAATCTGGTCGCTAACAACCTCCTTGGTTCGGGGCCATGGTGCCAGACTTTCATCACGCCCCGAAGAAACAACAGGCCCGATCTTAAAAGGATGTTGTGGAAGGAAATTTTTAGGAAGCGGTGGACGATTTTGATAATATATTTCACGGTATTCCTCTGGGGGGTTTCTTGGGTCGTGCGGAGCCATGAATGCCACATAGAGAAAGAAATTTTCTTCGGTATTTGCTTCTTCAATAAACTTTACGGCATCGTTAGCGAAGACCTCACTTGAGAAGCCCCCTGCAGGGTTCTTCCCCGAGAGTTTTCCCCCAGCAAAATTTTGCACTTCAAAATCAGCATGATTCGCCATCCCTCCCAAATACACCGATGACCCCTCAGAAAAAGCACGCTTCAGCGTAGCTTCTCCATTATGCCATTTTCCGATAATGTGGGAGCGGTAGCCTCCTTGCTGGGTTAGATATGATGGCAGAATCTTGGCATCTCCCCAATTGGAGCCCGGATTCTTCTTGGGCAAATTCAACCACTGCCTCCCAGTCATCAGCATGGCTCGACTTGCCACGCAAACCGCCCCGCTGAAGGAACCAGCACAGTAGTTATTGCGAAAGCTGAAACCACGCTCAACCAACTGATCAAGATTTGGAGTCCTGATATGCTGATTCCCATGCGCCGCGATCGTGTTCGCCTTCTGATCGTCTGCAAAGAGAAAGATAAAATTAGGTCGCTTCCTCCTGAGTTTGTAGTGCAGCTGGGCTACTTTTCCCATATAATGGTCCATACGGAATTCAACCGCTGATTTCTGGATGTGACTCCTCGACTTTTCGATTTCACCAAGCGCCTCATAGTAAAGTCCCAAGTAGAGGTGGGCATAACAAAGTTGGTTCCGTAATAAGAGGCCTTCCGCATTTTTTGAAGCCGCATCCAGAATATCCTGCGAAGTTCCCTTTCCCGCAAAAAGATCATGAACTTCCTTCATCGGTACGCGTGAATCACCCACTATCGGAATTAAGGCTTTCCGGGCTTTTTTTACCGACCCTGCTTCGGCACGCACCACACACAAAAAATGCCATGCCGCATTCTCAACATCATTTCGATTCACCTTCTGATGCAGCTCAAATTGCCTGACCCCCTTCTCAAACTCATTCGCGTAATAAAAAGCCAGCCCACGCTGCCAGTGATAGGGTTCACGAAAAGGCTGCGCGACAATTTCTAAATCCCAGCTTTGGATCGACTCATCAATTCGGCCCGCAAAAAAGTGCTCTTCTCCTCGCGCGTATAAATCCCGTCGATTCGGATCATTCGCCTGACCAAACATTGGTAAAACAGTCGCTAAAACCAGCAGAAGCCATAATCTCATCCCTTTAATTAGCACGAAGAAGCATCAAGCTTCGATTTAAATTTGTCAGAGAGTTAGTTCCATTCATTGGACGTTCGAGGCCTTTAAAGGCAAGGGCATCCATTTTATTGGTTTGCGTCTTAGATGAACTCTCGCTTCCTTTTTAGAAAACTTAGGATCTGCTCGAGGATTGCTGCAGCCATAATTTCCCCTTAAGAGACTCAAAACTAGATATTCTCAACCTTTACTCAAAAACTGAAAAAGTAGACGAACACCGAAAATGGCACCAAAAGAATTTGAGCAACCTACTTAATATTCTCATGATGGTGCTTCTGTTACCATGCAAAATGATCCCTTCCAAGAAGCACGTGAAAAAAAAGGCACCCTAAAGTGCCCGTTTCAAGGAGAAGAGATTCCCATGCTCCTCCGCCATGCCGATGTTCGGGCAGCCGCGAAGGACTGGCAGAAATTCAGCTCCGATGCTCCATTCAGGGTCCCCATCCCATCGGAAGAAGAATTGCGCACCATGCGGCAACTTCCCATCGAGACAAACCCGCCCGAGCACACCGAATATCGTAAAATCGTCGAACCATTTTTTAAACGATCCAAAACTCCCGAGGTCGTTACAAAAGTTCAGACCCTCGTCACCGAGCTTTTGGAAAAGGCTCTGACAGGCAATGGCTCGCTTGAAATCGTTCACCAGTTCGCCTTGCCCATCCAGTCACGGGCTTTGACTTATCTTTTAAATGTCCCCGAGTCCGAAGCCAACACTTATATCGAGTGGGGAATCCACGTTTTCCACGATGAAAATGGCTGCGGCTCCACGCTGGAAGATCACCTTGCTTGGGCCTTTAAGCGTGCGGAAAAAGATCCAGGTAAGGATTTTTTCAGTGCGCTAAATCAAGCAACTTTTCAAAATCGCCTCCTAACTCACGAAGAAAAAATGGGATTCGCAAACCTCACCTTCGCCGGAGGTCGGGACACCATCATTCATAGTATCTCTTCAATCATCGCCCACTTTGGACAATACCCCGAAGTCCTTCAATCACTCCGCGACAATCCCAAAGGTCTAGTGATTGCTGGAGAAGAATTTTTCCGGGCTTTTATGCCTCTCACTCACATCGGTCGGGTCTGTCCAATTGAAACCGAGATCAGAGGGAATAAGATTTCACCCGGAGGTCGCGTTTCCTTGGGCTGGGCTGCCGCAAATTTTGATCCAGAGGTCTTCGACGAACCCGAAAAAATAAACCTCACTCGAAAGCCAAACCCCCACGTTTCTTTCGGTTTTGGTACACACCTTTGCCTCGGGGCACCACACGCCAGACTCATTATCCGCTCACTTCTCGAAGCCTTGATCGCAAGAGTAGCAACAATCGAAATTTTGGAGGCGGCTTCTCACGTCGAAGAAAACTTGGCCTATTCCAGAGAAAACGGGTTTGACAGGCTTAAAGTCCAATTTCATGCCCTTTAGAGGCCTGCTTTTAAAAACCTGCTTTCTCTCGTTCCTCTTGAAAAAAATCCCTACAACAAGCTGAATTTCCATCAGCAGCTTCAGAGCGATCCACGAGCCGCATCGCTTTGACCTTTAATTGCCACCTGGCCTACGAGGGACGGTTAAGTCATGCCTTCGTTTGGTAAGGAAAAATGCTTTTCGCTCTTCGGTTTGTGGCACCCCCAGAGGAACTTGGGGAAAAATATTCCCCTCCGGAATCTTGAGTAAGTTTTGGTCAGTAAAAGCGGCCAACAAGGCGACCAAGTCATCAACTTCCTGATCGGTCAAACCAAGGTCGCCCATGTCTTCATGATTCACGGTTCGAGGATAATTTGTCACCCCCCAGCGCTCGGGCTCAAGATCGCGCTTGTTGTATAACTCAATCACCTCTTTTAAAGTTTTGATCGAGCCATTATGCAGATAGGGAGCCGTCAAAGCGACATTTCGAAGCGAAGGCACTTTGAATTGCCCAAGTTCCCCAGCCTTACCTGTAACAGCTCCGAGTCCCGGGTCGATTCTCCCTATCGCCGGTGCTCCCAAGTTATCAAATCCAGAATCAGTCAACAAAGGCTTGGGCCAACTTGCAACACCCGTCAGATGGCAGGTAGAACACCCTCCCGTAGTTTGAAACACATCAAGTCCACGTTTTTCCGAAAGGCTGAGTGCTTCTTTGTCGCCAGCCCAATACTCATCAATGCGGGAATTAAAGGGCCGAAACATCGGCTCACGGAGGAAGGCAACCAAAGCTTCAAACGTTTTCTCATTGATTTCCTTGTCCGTGAGATCTTTGAATTCTTTCGCGTAATTCCCGCTACGAAACTTTCCTGCCAACTCCTTAGCACCAGCAATATTCATTTCGTTCTTATCAAAAAAAGGATGACGAACCTGGTCCTGAAGATCGTGTGCCCGACCATCTAGAAAAAGGCCACCTTCCACGATATATTCTAACTCACCTTTGTCGTCATAAGTGTCTTCCAACCTTTGAGATGGGATCAACGCGGCATACATTAATGAAGGTGCATTCCGTCGCCCTGCCCGCCCCTTCACCGCGCCCGGAGAAACCCGGCGAGGATCCGCGAATGCTTCTTTAGGAATGTGGCACGAAACACATCCTTGTCCAGGGGGGGTAGAAAGTGAGGTATCAAGAAAGATTTTTTCCCCTAAGGCAGCAAGAGGGAGCTCGGCTCCAAAGCAAAAAACCACCAAACTCGACCATATGAAAACCGTGAGTTTCATTTTGCTACACCAAGCCCAATCGATTTACAGTAAGCGATGCTACGTTCAATTTCCCCTCTTTGATATTTTTGTTCATCTTCTTTCGAAGAAGACTTATGAGCCTTCCGAGCCGTCCCCGTAGCAGCCCATTTTTCAAAGGCAACAAGACTCTCAGGTTTGCCCAATGCCCAAGATTTCCAAAAGCCCTCTTTTCGAAATGCGAGCTCGCGATTAAAGCCTGAAATTGTCTCGATCTGAACTGGTGAATTCGGGCAAAGCTCTGCGAAACGTTTGAAGTAGGCTTTCCAGTCCACCATTCCTTCACCCATCGCCGTCCACTGCGCGGTTACTCCGTTCTCACTCTTCCAAACCTGGGTGTCTCGCAAGCTCGTCGTTAGAGTGTACTTTCCAAGATTTTCCAGATTTTCAAGTGGAGTCTCAAGAGTCCAAACTGCATTTCCAGCATCTAGATTAACACCCACAAAATCTGAACCCGCTGTCTCTACGAGCGACTTCAACTCCAACGAGTGCATGTCCCCAGCATGGTTTTCCATAGCAACCTTAACACCAAGATCTTCGCACACGCCTTTGCACGACTTGAGAACTTTAACCGTGTCTTCAATACGGGCTGCAATGCCTCCCTTTGTTGTCCGATCTCTTCCATTTCCAAGTACCACTCGAATTACTGGTGATCCAAGGGCCTTTGCAGACCTCAGACCAAGACGTAGATGTTCTTCGGCTTTTCCCCACTTATCTTTGAAACTGACTGAAGTCGGGCAAATGCTCCAGGTTCCAAGGTAAATTTGGATCCCCAGATCATCGGCGTATTTACGAATCCCCAAAAGATGCTTTTCATCGAGAGACTGAAAGGCATCAAGGTCAGTGATGAAAACCGTATCAACCTTGAGTTTTACGGCATAGTCGATGAGTTCCTTGGCCTTCCAACCCATCGCCCGCACCGCGAAGTTATCATAGCCCAACGAGAGTGATTTTTTAGATCCCTCTCCAAATACACTAGTAGCAGTCGCCGCGAGAGAGCCAGAAAGAAAATATCGTCGTTTCATTACTTATTCTCCTTACGTTCCTAAAATGAAACAAGTTTCGAATAGGACGAGTAATCTTACCAGTCCCTTCAAAGGACAAGCCACTCCAACCCGATCGCCAAGGATTTTATGCGGTTTTGAGACCTTTCTATTTTCCAGTCGCCGAGAGTTGATTGGAAGGCCGTCATTGATTTAGGCATCACTTCTTTGGCTCAGGAAACGCCACCTGCCGGGGATGCATGAGATAAGCGATGAGATCACGAATTTGGTCGGCAGAGAGGTCGGACAAGAGCCCCTGAGGCATGATTGAATCCTGCATTCGCATATTTTTAAAAACGCTTTTCTTTTCAATCGATATTTCATCCGTAAGTGTTTTCAGAGTTAAGGTTCGCTCATCGGATGCTATGATCAAACCACTTATGACCCTTCCATCTTTAAGCGTGATCAAAGACATTTGGTATTCCACTGGGACCACCGAATTCGGCGCGATAATATTTTCCAAAAGGTATCCAAAATCAGCGCGCCCCGATCCAGTGAGATCCGGACCCAATTTCCCTCCTTTCCCATAAAGTTGATGACAACTTGCGCAGAGTGTCTGGAACAGCACACGGCCTTGGCCCTTATCTCCTCGAGATCGGACGTCCGGAGTCAACGCCTTCTCGAGATCAATGATCTTCTTCTTCAAATCCTCGTCTGATTCTCTCACTTCACCCCAAACCTCCTGCAGCATCTTTGAAAGATCTTCATTCTTCATGGCTAGAATTTGACGGGCATGAAATGGAGTCACTGATCCCCTTGGAATTTTTCCAGTTTTGAGTTCCGCTAAAAGATACCCCGCCCATTTTTTTCGCGTAACGAGGACATCTATCACCGCTGCTCTTTCTTCAGTAAGAGGGAGCCTGTTAAAACTCTTCACTAGGTTTTCCCCAACCTCATCGTCCTCAAATTGAGCGAGACCCTTCACCGCGGTTTCACTAAGTCCCCTCACCCAAAAAAGCTCCTCACAAAAAGGCCGTAAATCTTTTACCTTGGCATCGATCAAGGCGGCAAGAGCCCGCTTCCTGACCTCGATCTCCTGCCTCTCATCCAAGGCAATAATTTTCAACGAGTCCATGGCTCGTCCATCTCCAAATAGAACACTTAGTTCACGCGTCAATCTAGGGACGCGCTCCGCCAAGATTGGCAAGACCTTACCCCACCCCCTTGGTATTGGAGCTCTTTGGACTCCTTTAAAACCGTCTACCAACCCCTCTAACAAGGCCTTAGTCATCGCTTGATTCGCTGCTGCTATCGCCACCACTTTTTCCACCATCGCAGGTTCTCCGCAAGAACACCTAGCTAAGAACTTCGCTAAGGTAGGCCACCTCGTTACCTTCGCGACTTCCAGCTTCTCTTCTCCCAAATGCATCAGGCCAAACCAAACTAACTTTGGCAAATTATGATCTAGCACATCTTCTACTCTTTGAGCCAAAGCTTTTGCCAAGACCACCCGATCCTTCACTGCGATCCGTTGTAAGGTGGAAGCCAACGCCAACCTTACTAATCCTGATTGATCTTCCTTCGCCATCTTCACAAAGCGATCCCGCAATTCAGGATCAGAAGCCACCTTACGATTCTCCATCGGACCATATACTGAATCAATCGCCCATTCATCTGTCAGCAAGCGAATCGCCCAAACACGTAGGTGTTCATCATCTTCTTCAAGAATCTTCATCAATACTTCTCTCTCAATCGGCTCGACTGAATGAGCCATCCAAAGCATCCGCAATTTTTTCAAAGGTTCTTCTCCATCAAAAAATTCTATTGGCAAACTTGCCAAACGATCGGCCGAACGATCAAGGAGCTTCCTTACTTGCCTCCGGCCCCACGGGCTCGCCGTCCCATTATGATTAAATTTTTGCCTCCCGAAGGAGCTGTTGGTTGGCACCTCTTTTGTGTCGCCATACGAAAATCGATAGATCCGTCCACTTGTCCGGTGCACTCCCGTATGGTCATGACACTCCCCCGTATCACTCCAATCCAATCCATAAAGCGCACCATCCGGTCCCTCCCGAATATCGATTCCACGAAACCATTCATCCCCCGCTAGAAATTGATCAGGCTCATGGCGAGCAACATATCCACTTCCCTGTCTTTCCAAGCGTTCTCGATTCAATCGTCTTCCATGCTGATTCCAGGTCAACAATTTTCCCCGCCATTCCTTTGGGAAATGATCTCCTTGGTAAACACACATTCCAATATGGGAATGTCCGCCCCCAAATTCATTCGCCGCTCCATTTCTTGATTTAGTCCAGCTTCCCGTCTTGTCGAAATGCCAATGATCCACATGCATTTGAATAGCCTCATAGACCAGCGGATTAACCGAC
>CESF01139271.1_pt1 | contig 22917 bp, 20 predicted proteins | sample 356331 | NCBI WGS metagenome assembly CESF01 (sample SAMEA2621779, study PRJEB7988) | marine metagenome | biome: marine biome (ENVO:00000447); feature: surface water layer (ENVO:00002042); material: "saline water (ENVO:00002010), including plankton (ENVO:xxxxxxxx)" | depth 5 m
TAATAACTAACTTCACACAATATATGTAATGCAGAATCAATGAATCAACTTTAACCAGCAAGGCTCTTTGACTCAGCCCCCCACCAAACAACAAGGAGTCAACTAGCTATAATCACGGCATTTGCAGCCGCGTAATCCTTGGAGTGCGTCAAACTGACCATAACTTGACCAGCCTTAACCTCCTTAGCCTTAAGCGCAGCTGCACCACTCAACTGGACTTCGGGCTCACCGCTCGACTTCTTTATGATTTCCATATCAAGCCAACTGACATCCTTACCGATTCCTGTCCCAAAAGCCTTAGAGATCGCTTCTTTCGCTGCGAATCTCGCCGCATAATGCATCTCTGGCATCTTTTGCCGCTCGCAATAATCCCGCTCTCTCTCAGTGAATATCCGCGCAAGGAACTTCACCCCAAACTCATCCATCGACGAGCGAATGCGGGAAACCTCCACAACATCAATGCCGATTCCAACTAAACTCATGCTATTAAGCTGTCGGGTATCCCTTCATTGCGGCCTTCATCTCTATCACCGCGGATCTAATCCCGACAAAAAGACCCCGGGAAATCAAGGTGTGACCAACATTAAACTCTTTTAAGTTTTTTACAGAAAAAAGATCCTTAACGTTTTCCAAATGAATACCGTGGCCTGCATTAATTTGCAATCCCAATGAGTTCCCTAGCTCTGCACCAGATTGCAATCGTTTAATTTCGGATTCGTGTTCATTGCCAGTGGTTAAGGCAAATGTTCCAGTGTGTAATTCTATCATTTCTGCTCCAACGTCTGCTGCCGCCTTAATCTGAGCCCTCTCTGAATCAATGAACAAACTTACTCGAATTCCCAGACTCTGGAGTTTACCGACAGTTTGGCGCAAAGACTCCTGATTTCCGACTACATCAAGTCCCCCCTCAGTGGTAACCTCCTCACGTTTCTCGGGAACCAAGCAAGCAAAGTCCGGTTTCAACTCGCAAGCAAAAGCCACCATCTCTGCAGTATTTGCCAATTCAAGATTTAAGGGTAAATCGATTTCCCGTCGAATCAATCGCGCATCGTCATCTTGCATGTGACGACGATCCTCACGTACGTGAACGGTGATTGAATCAGCTCCTCCAGCTTTCGCCTCAAGTGCCGCCTCCAAAATCGAGGGCTCGAGGATTGGAGCATCTGGATTCATGGCGTATCGCGCCTGCCGAAGCGTGGCGACGTGATCGATATTTACCCCGAGAAGAAGCGACATTTTCTTAGGAAGTTAATGCTTAAAATGCCTATACCCGGTAAATACCATAGCAATACCGGCGGCATCAGCCGCTGCGATTACTTCCTCATCCCGTATTGACCCCCCGGGCTGAATACAAGCAGTAGCACCAGCCTTGATCGCCGCGTCTAGGCCATCAGCAAAGGGGAAAAGAGCGTCAGAAGCAATGATGCTACCCTTCAAAGAGAGTCCAGCTTCTTCAGCCTTCCAAACGGCAATCCGAGAAGAATCAACACGACTCATTTGACCAGCACCGATCCCAAGAGTGCGATCTCCTGAACTAAACACAATCGCATTAGACTTCACATGCTTAACAACACGCCAACCAAATCTCATCGCGGTCATCTCTGCCTCAGTTGGTGGACGTTTCGTCACAACCTTGGCCTCTAGGTCCTCGAGCCCCATAACGGCGTGATCCTTATCCATCACCATTAAACCGCCAGGTGCAGGCCGAACAACGGGATCTCTCCGAAATTTTTCATAACCAGGCTCTACCTTCATAAGGCGCAAATTCTTCTTCTTCTGAAGGATTGCGCGTGCTTCAGGCTCATAATCAGGCGCTATAATAACGTCTGTAAAAATCTCTGAAATGACCCTTGCCAAATCTTCGTTGATCGGGCGATTACAGACGATCACCCCGCCAAATGGAGCTGAACGATCAGTTTCGAAAGCTTTCTGCCAAGCGACCCGAAGATCCTCATCTTGACCAACCCCACAAGGATTAGTGTGTTTGAGAATCCCGACAGTTGAACGTTTGTAGTCCAAAATAAGATCAGCTGCGGCTTCAATATCGAGAATGTTAGTGTAACTGAGCTCTTTCCCCTGCAATTGAGTAAAACATTCGTTGAAATCACCATAAAGTCGGGCTTTTTGGTGAGGGTTGTCGCCGTAACGAAGATCACTCACTAGCGGAAGGTTCACTGAAAAATTACAAGCAGTCCCTTGGTCACACTGGCCCAAATAGTTGGAGATGGCACCATCATAAGCCGAGGTTCGGCGAAAGACCTTGATCGCAAGCTCCTCTCGAAGCCGGAGAGTCGTATCGCCATCATACTCTTCCATTTCCTCTAAAACCCTTCGGTAGTCGGCAGGATCCGTTAGCACGGTAACCGCAGAATAATTCTTGGAAGCACTGCGTAACATCGAAGGCCCACCGATATCAATATTCTCAATCGCTTCACCTAACGACACATCCTCTTTGGCTATTGTTTGCTCAAACGGGTAGAGATTCACAACGACGAGATCGATGGTTGGGATGTCATTCTTTTTACCTTGTGCGACATGATCGTCCGAATCCCGCCTCTGGAGTAAACCGCCGTGGATTTTCGGGTGGAGAGTTTTGAGGCGCCCCTCGAAGAGCTCGGGGGCACCAGTGTATTCGGCAACATCAGTAACCGGCAGCCCACCCTCACGGAGAGCCTTGGCTGTTCCGCCCGTCGAAAGTAGCTCGATACCGAACCCCTCATGAAGGGCCTTAGCAAAATCAACCAATCCGGACTTATCGGAAACCGAGAGGAGTGCGCGTGCAATCGCCATAATTTTGAATGTGTTTAGAGTCGAATTAACCCCCACGAGGGCTAGGCTACCTCACCTCTCCGGGCAAGGGTAATATGGAGCCATAAATGTGAATAACAATTCAAACTCCCCTGTTATTGAGGTGAAATTTGCGTTCCCCTTTTCGATTTCAATTACTAAAATTTGCGTGAGCAATGGATGAAGCAGAGAGTATCGAGGAAATCATGCGTCGAGTCAGGCGGCTTGAAATCCGAGCGCGGCGTCTTGCCCAGGAAGTTTTCTCAGGAGACTATCACTCTTCATTTCGTGGACAGGGCCTTGATTTCGATGAATTCCGCGAATACCAGCCGGGCGATGAAATCCGCTTCATTGACTGGAATGTCACCGCCCGCATGGAAAGCCCTTTCATTCGAAAATTCCGTGAGGAACGAGAGCTCTCAGTGATCCTCGCCGTGGATATTTCCGGCTCAACCGAATATGGTAGCGATTATCTCAGCAAGCGCGAACGCGCTGCCGAAATCGCTGCGCTACTCGGGTTTAGCGCACGGTATAACGGCGATAAGGTCGGGCTTCTTCTTTTCGCGGAAGAGCCAGTCCTCTACCTACCTCCCGGAAAAGGAGGACGCTCCGTGCTCAGAGCAGTGAGGGAAATTTTGACGGCCACCCCCCCCAAACCAGGAACTTCAATCGCCGAAGCTTCGAAGTTCCTTCTCAGCACCCTCAAACGGAAGAGTTTAATCTTTTTTATTTCGGACTTTGTGGATTGGGGGTTCGAACGACCCTTGGGATCCCTTGCGCGTCAACATGATGTCATCGCCCTTCCCATTTTTGACCCTCTTGAGAAAAGGATTCCCGACGTAGGCAAAGTTTACCTACGCGATCCTGAAAGCGGCTATGAAGTATTAGTAAACACCTCAAATAGCAACACGCGTATGGGGCTCTCAAAACTTTCCAAAAGATATCGCGAGGGACTTGCTTCGTTCTTTAAGAAGCATGGGATTGATAGCGCTCAAATTTCTACCAAGGATGACTATATTGCCGATCTTCATAAACTCTTTCAGCGCCGAGTGCTTCGGAGACGATAATTATGGATTCCGATAATCCACCGACCCTTCAGCACGGTATTCCAGATCCCGAGACCTACCTGCCAGAGACTCCGGATTGGTTTCTGTGGTTCCTGATTTCCGGTGTAATCCTGACAATCCTAGCGATTTGGTGGCTAATTCGGCTCCTGTTCGCGGAACCTAAGAAAACAAAACCAACCTCAAACCTCGATTTTTTCACTCCTGCGATGAGCGTTCTCAGCTCGCTTGAATCGCAAGCTGACAAGAGATTGATTTCGGAGATCGCAGCCGAGGCATCATTGGCAATCCGAACCTACCTAGCTGGAGCTCAGGCAGAGCCTGCACTTTACGAAACAGTCGAAGAATTTGAAGCCCGCCAAACTATACTGCCAGCTGATGCCAACCATGTTCTTAATCGCTTGAACGATGCCAAGTATGACAAGTCTGAGATCGATCAAACCCTTTCCCTGAAGATGATTGAGGAGTCACGTGTCTGCCTCACAAAGCTCCGCCGATTCACTCCAATTAAAGACATCGAAAACGATCACTTACCAAGCTTACCCGAGACCAAATCAGTGGGATGGATCCAACGGACTTTCGCCAGACGGACTTTAGCAGCCTTTCCTTTCGGTATGATCCTTGCCCTCGGAGGCTTAATGAGTAGCACCTACAAAAGGCGTGGGGCAGGCGCTGAAATCGAAGGAAACGCTTTAGTCTGGGTTGGACTCTCCATCAGTGCCGTAGCCCTTATCACCTTTCTCCTTGTCCGTCCTTCGCAGAAATCATCATGAGTTTTTTGGATAATTATGATTTCGCGGAACCATGGTGGCTTGTGCTTCTTGTGGCCGTTCCACTGCTCATGTTTCTCGGCTATCGTCAAGGCGCTCGCAGTTGGCTTGTCTATCCAACCTTGCGGGTATTAAGCACTCTGGGACTTAAGCCTAAAGACCGGCCCTTTAAGTTCGCGCCCTTAATCCTTCCGCTCATGCTAATCCCCGCGATTGTCGGACTTGCCCGGCCACAAGAAACTAGGAGCCAGACTTCACGGACCGCGAGCGGAATTGATATCATTATTGCGCTTGATGTTTCCTACTCAATGTCGACTGCTGATTTTCACGAATCCGACAGAGGTATGCGGCGACCCCAGCTCAGAATAAATGCAGCTAAAAAGATTATTACGGAATTTATTGATCGTCGACCTGATGACCGAATCGGAATAGTAAGCTTCGCGGCACGGCCTTACACTGTCGCCCCAATCACCCTTGATCATCAAATTCTTGAATACACCTTACGCGACGTCGCGCTAGTAAAGGATCGGACCGAGGGTGGCACAGCTATCGGCAGCGCCATAGTGGCAGCAGGTGATCGCCTAGAAACGCTTGCCCGAGATACAGGAAAAAATGACCCAAAAAGCAAAAGCAAAGTCATTGTTCTCGTTACCGATGGCGCCAGCAACTCCGGGCAACTCTCTCCGATTGAGGCGGCAGGCTTAGTAGCCGAACTTGGCATTAAAGTTTATCCGGTAGGGATAGGAACTCCCCAAGGCCGAATTCGAGGACTTAATACAGGACAAGAATTTGACACCGAAACTCTTAAGGAAATCGCTAAAATCACGAAAGGAGATTACTATCGAGCCCGCGACTATTTAGGCCTAAGAGAAGCTTTTAAGAGCATCGACGACCTTGAAAAAATCGAGGTCGAACGTAGAAGCTGGACGATAAGAAAGGAGCTCTACTTCTGGTTTGTTGGGGCATCAGCCCTTCTAATTTTGGGATACCTTTTTGTTTCAGCGTTTAACCCACCAGCGATGCCATGAATTTTGCGAAACCTGAATGGCTTCTTTGCTTAACCGCCCTCCCCTTGATTGGATTTATGGCTTGGCTCTCTTGGAAAAAACGTCGCTATCGCTGGAAGAGAATGGTGGCACATCGTTTACAAGGCCGCCTCAGTCATATTCGTCCACCATGGGTTCACTTCACCTCACTGGGTCTCGCTTTAGGAGGACTGGCTGGATTAATTATTGCAGTCGCACAACCAGAATCTGGCGAAGAATGGATTGAAGTAGAAAATGAAGGACGAAACATTCTCTTTTGTGTGGATATATCACGTAGCATGCTAGCCCTTGATATCGAGCCTAGTCGACTACTAGCATCTAGGGCTGCAGCTCTAGAAATCCTAGAAAAATTTCCTAACGATCGAGTTGGAGTTCTTTTGTTTTCTGGCGAAACACTTGTTCAATCTCCACTTACGATCGATCACAGTTTTGTGGAACAAACTTTGGCTCAACTGGACCCCAATGACATTCCAGTGGGAGGCTCCAACCTTACCACTGCTATCGATTCTGGAACACGACTTCTGAGAGAAACGGGTCAAAAAAGCAACATCATGGTAGTATTCAGCGATGGTGAAAAATCCTCTGAAGGACTTGAAGAAGCTGCCGCCGGTGCCGCCCGAGAAGGTATCTTCATCTACGCAATCGGGATGGGAACCACGGAGGGCTCCTTCATACCCGATCCTCAGGAAGGTGATGGGAATTTTCGAGACCGCTCCGGGAATGTCGTTTTTTCCAAGCTCAACGAAGAAGCTCTACAAGTGATAGCTGAAGAAACTGATGGATATTACTCCAAAGGAATGGGCGCAGGCTTTATTACCAAATTAGATTCAGCGCTTGCTGAAATGGATCGCTTCCGAGAGGAAGGAAAACACCAACGAGTTGCTAAACCGGCTCATCAGTGGTTTGTTTTTAGCGGACTTCTTCTTCTTATGACTTCTATTTTCATCAAGTGTCTTCCTTTAGCTCCAGTCATTGCTCTTGGAGTCCTTAGCCTCGCCACCCCGCAGGCTGAAGCAAGCTTGGTGGAAGACGGAATCGCCGCCCTCAAAGCAGGTGAAACAACCACAGCTCAACAGTTATTCAACGAAGCGGCCAAAGATAGCTCAGGTGACCGTGCGGCAAGTCTATACCTCGCGTCCGGATCGGCAGCATCCAGGGCGCAAGATTGGCCTACTGCGGTCACTTCATTTAGCTCAGCACTTTCGGCTGAAGATCCTGAAACTCTCCAGCAAGCTCATTACGCTCTCGCAACTTCCTTATTTTATCTAGGTGCGTCAAAAACTGCCGAAGAGAAAGTGAAAGCTTGGGAAGGTTCTATTGAGCACTTTAAGGCCTCCTTAAAAATCCAACCTCAAAACGCGGCCGCGAGAGAAAATCTACAATCTGTAGAGAAGCAATTAGCCGAACTCCAAAAAGAAAAGAAAAAAAAGGAGGAAGAAAAAAAACAGAAGAAAGAAGAGGAAGACACTCAAGATTCAGAAAAAAACGACTCTCAACAAGGAAATCAAAATGAACCTAACTCGGAAGACACATCGGAGGAGTCAAAGGACGAGCACTCAAATGAAAATCCAGACAAAACGAAGGAAGATGCCCCATCCGAAGAAAATCGAGATAAGGACAAGACTGGGCAACCTAAAGAAAGTGAAAGTGATGAACAGTCTGGCAAATCAACACCTGAAAACGAAAAATCGAATCAAAACGAAAATCAAAGTAATGAGGGAGAGAGTAAACAGGGCAATAAAAATAAGGCACAAGGAGAGAGTTCCAATCTAAAAGATGATCCTAATGCTCCGGAAAATGAAACGCCCCGCGAAAGAGCTCGGCGGCTCCTAAAGCAATATTCCGACTTTGGGGGAAAGGCTCCACGAAGGATACGGAGGCCCTACAATCGAAGCCCACACGATTGGTAATTTATGAAACGACTATCGTGAGATTTTTCGTAATCATTTCATTTCTGATCCTTACTAGAGGCAGTAACCTCCTAGCTAAGGACACTCCGGTGATCGAGACAAAGCTCGACAGCTCGATTATTGTAGTTGGGGAAAAAACCTACCTTACGGTATGGGTCGAGAATCTGACGCTAATCGATTGGCCAACCACCCCAAAAGCCGCCCCTCTTGCTCTAAAGCGAGAAGCGCAACGCCGATATCAAATTAATGGAAGGATCCGTGAAGGCTTCCGTTATTTAGTTTCAGCTTTCGAACCAGGGATTTACAAGGTTCCCCCGTTTGAACTCGAAACTAACTCCGGAGTGATTCGCTCAAAAAGCCACACTCTTCGAGTGGCACCAATCAATAGCCTCGAAACTCATGGCATAAAAATCAATGGAGAAGTCACTCCGTATTTGACCGGTGTCTTCCTTAAGAAGACCAACCCTTACTTAGGTGAAACACAGGACGTCGAAGCTAAGCTGTATCTTTCCCAAGCAGCGCCTCACTTACTTCGGTTATCAGATGGGAACGTCATCAACCTTAAAAAGGATGGTCTCGCAGCATGGCGCTTCACTACAACGTCTGAACCTACTGGATATCTTGATTATGATGGACATCAATTCGCGGTATACACCTACTCTAGTTCAATCAATGCGCTTCAGGCCGGATCTCTTATTCTTGGACCTGGGTCGACCAACGCCACCTTACTTCGTCGACAAATGGTTCGCGGGGGCTTTGCCACCCGTTCCTTTACCGCAAAGATCGACTTCCCTTCTGTTCAGCTAGATGTCCGACCTCTTCCTGAAGGAGCTCCATCCGGTTTTGGTGGAGCCGTCGGAACATTTTCTATTAAGGTTCGCCCCCTCAGTCTCGAACTCGAGCTCGGAGCGTCACTCACCGTTGAAACACGTATCACGGGTTCGGGGAATATCGATCAATTCCCTGGACCGAAATTGATCGATTTGAACAAAGATTGGAAACAATTTGAAACAATGGCTAAGCCGAGTGGCGGTGAACGCCGTTCGAGCTCAGGAACCGCCGAGTTCTCGCACGTCCTAAGACCTCTAAAAAAGGTAGAGGCTCTTCCCCCTTATCGCTTCATTTACTTCGATCCATTACTTGAGAATTACGAGGTGAAGGAATCTCTTCCTTTTCCGATAAAAATCACCGGAGAACCTCTTTCCCCAAAATCCCTTCGAGAAGCTCTGGAGTTCCTTCCCCTTGGCGAACGTCCGCTAAAAGCTTTTGGCAAATCATCCCCGCTGAACAAGTGGGCGTGGCAAATCATCCCGGCTTTAATTACCTGCTCAATTCTTGGAATTGCATTCCGTAACAGGCTCAAAGCTCGCCATATCACTTTAGCGCCTCGTAGGGAATTTGAAGACAAGCTTAAAGGAGTAACTTCGGCAAGTAATGACCGAGTGACATTCTTTCGAGAGGCGGCCCGTTTCGCGACGGAGCACGATGCAGCTGAGGGGCTCGAAGAGATTTTCAAAATACGGGATGAGATCTGCTTTCAGCAGGACCCGAAACCGGAACCCCTTAAACCAAGTGAAAAAAAGCGAGTTTTGACCCTCCTTAGGACATTGTCTCCGCTCTTACTATTTTCTATCACCATAGGAACCTTGATTCAGACTAGTAAGGGAATTGACCACTCTCCCGAAGAAGCCAAAGCCGACATTCTTGCATCAATGGAAGCAGGAGCGGTAAGAGAGCATCTTCATAACTTAGCTATTTGTGAACTGAAGCTAGAAAACTATGGCGAAGCTTCATTGTGGGCTCATCGATATCAATTACATGGTGGTGATAGCACCAAACTGATGAGCGAATTACCAGGGCTTCACGCCCGTTCACCGGAGGGAACTGAATGGCTATCGTTCCTACCTAAATGGGTTTATTTTCAAATCTTCATTCTGGGGGTTTGGTCCCTTCTTATCGCTATTCTGACAACCTGGAACATCTTTGGAAATAAGCGTAAACCTCTTCTGGTCACCTACTTCGTTTTTACAGGTTTGGGGCTCATAATCGGAATTACCGGGATGAAGTTCTATCCAGAAGGGATAAGCTTCGAGCCCCTGAGGGAGTTATCAATCGTGACAGAGAAAACACCGCTGAGAAGCCACCCTTTTGAGGGAGGTATTACAATCCGGGAGAACGTGGTAGGGAGCCTGTGTCGAGTCAAAGTAACTCGAGCAGGCTGGTCTATGATTAAGCTCCCTGAAGGCGGCACTGGCTGGGTCAGGATGGCCGACGTGTCCCCTATCTTAGAGTAAATCGGCAGCATCCAATTGATTCGCCTCTCAATTCTTTAGGGAGTAGAAACACCAGCTTTCTTTTGCTTCTTGCGAGCCTTGGCTTTGAAAGAAACCTCCTTCGCGTCCTTTTTAACTTTCGCTGTAACGTGTTGGTCCTCCTTTACAGCACCAGAAAGAATGGCTTCAGCAAGAGGATCTTCAAGCAGTTGCTCAACCGCCCGGCGCATTGGACGAGCTCCATAGTCAGGATCATAGCCCTCGGTGACGATGAGGTCGCGTGCGGATTCCTCGAGCACAAGATCGATCTCCTTTTCAGCAAGCCGCTTTATCAACTTAGCAACCTCTAGATCGACAATCTCGTTAAGACTCTCTTTCTCAAGCATCCGGAACACCACGAGCTCATCTAGTCTATTCAGGAATTCCGGCCGGAAATGCTTCTTAGCGACGGCATCTATTTTAGCCTTCATACCTTCGAAGTCTGCCTCATCCTCAGCCATTGCATTGAAGCCTAATGTCGTTTGGCGTTTGATACTTTCAGCCCCGACATTCGAGGTAAGAATAATGATCGTGTTCCTGAAATCAATTTTACGACCGAAGCTATCCGTGATCATCCCTTCCTCCAAAATTTGAAGCAATAGATTCATGACGTCTGGGTGGGCTTTTTCAACTTCGTCAAAAAGAATAACCGAATATGGACGGCGCCTCACGGCTTCAGAGAGTTGACCGCCCTCCTCATATCCAACATACCCCGGAGGTGAACCGATAAGACGACTTGCGCTAAACTTCTCCATATATTCCGACATGTCGATCTGAATGAGCGACTCCGGATCACCGAACATGAAGTTGGCAAGATTTCTAGCAAGGTAGGTTTTCCCCACACCAGTTGGCCCCAGGAAAAGAAACGAACCTATCGGGCGACGGGGATCCTTGAGATCAGCACGCGATCGCCGAAGGGCCTTTGAAATTGCCACAACAGCCTCATTCTGCCCGATGACGGTCTCCCTGAGATTCTCCTCCATTTTTAACAGCTTAGCGGCTTCCTTCTGCTCCATACGCTGGAGCGGAACACCTGTCCACTTCGAGACCACCGACATAATATCGTCCTCATTGATATCAACGATCTTCTCTTCGCTTTCACCACGCCACCCCTCGATTTTATCATCGAGCTCCTTTCGGGTTGTCTTTTCTTCGTCACGAAGAGCTGCGGCTTTTTCAAAATCCTGATCGTTAATTGCAGAAACCTTCTCATCGTTAATCTCCGCGATGCGCACTTCCAATTCCTTGAGTCCGATAGGGCGCGTCATAGTCTGAATTCGGGCACGGGCACCCGCCTCGTCGACAACATCGATAGCCTTATCGGGTAGAAAGCGACTTGTGAGATAACGAGATGTCAACTTCACCGACGCCTCAAGAGCCTCTTCAGAGTAGCGTACCTTGTGGTGGCTCTCATACTTCTCACGGAGACCTTTCATGATTTCTATAGCATCTCCAGTTGAGGGTTCATTAACCTTAACTTGCTGAAAACGACGCTCCAAAGCAGAATCCTTTTCAATGTGCTTTCTAAACTCATTAAGAGTGGTGGCACCGATACATTGCAGCTCAGCGCGACTCAAGGCGGGCTTAATAATATTCGAGGCATCCATCGCTCCCTCAGCCGAACCCGCGCCAACAATTGTGTGTAATTCATCAATGAAGAGGACAACGTTCTTCACCTTGCGGATCTCGTCCATGACAGCCTTTATACGCTCTTCAAACTGACCACGGTATTTTGTGCCCGCAACCATCAAAGCGAGATCAAGAGTGACCACTTTCTTGTCTCGAAGTATTTCGGGTACATCACCAGCCGAAATCTCTTGCGCAAGCCCTTCGACAATTGCAGTTTTCCCCACTCCTGCCTCTCCCACTAATACTGGGTTGTTTTTTGTACGACGACAGAGGATCTGAATCACCCTTTCAATTTCAGGGGCACGTCCAATCACCGGATCTAGATCACCTGATTGCGCAAGCTTAGTAAGATCACGACCAAAAGCCTTTAATGCCGGAGTCTTAACCTTCCCTTCGGCATCCTCACCATTCTCCATTTCGATTTCATCGTCATCATCGAAATCGAATTCATCATCGGATTCTTCGGCTGCAAAATTAGGGTCAATCTCCGCAAGCACTTCATTCCGAGTCGTCTGAAGATCCACGCTCAGACTAGTAAGAACCCGAGCCGCCATTCCTTCTCCTTCTCGAAGCAACCCCAAAAGAATATGCTCAGTTCCGACGTAAGAATGATTGAGCTGCTTGGCTTCTTTATTTGCAAGAGCCAGCACTTTCTTAACACGAGGTGTGTAAGGAATATTAGTTGAACTCTTGGTATCCGGACCAGTTCCAACCTCTTTCTCTACTTCCATACGGACTGATTCAAGGTCGAGCCCCATCCGCTGAAGAACGCTAACAGCGACACCCTGGCCTAATTTAATGAGACCAAGGAGCACGTGCTCGGTCCCAATATAATTATGATTGAATCGGTCAGCCTCTTTTCGAGCGAGAGCCAACACCTGCTGTGCGCGTGGTGTAAAATTATTCATAGAATTGTTAGGATGGGTTCGAGTGGAGCTTTCTTTATTTTTCTTTTCCCGATAAATCAATAGCAGGGGGTAGCGATGATTGCAACTGCTCGCGAATCATTTGAGCCCGGATTACATCACGAGCCTCCGGTTCAAGCTTACGCCCTGCTCGCCATTGGAGGTGGGCAGGTTGAGTCTCCATAAATAAACGGTCGCAACTCTCAACTAGATCTGCCGGAAGCAGCGTAAGATCAGCACCCAAGCGGAGCATGGAGAGATGGTTAAGAGCCTCTTTTGAAGTAATAATATGAGCATATGAGAGATTACCTGCCGCGCGACCGATCCGATCCCTTACCATTATCGGGTCTTCAGTCACAAGCTTTTCCCGAGCCTGGAGTTCATATTGCGCCACGTCGCCTATCACCTTGGTTAAACGGTCGAGAATTTCCTCTTCGGTCTCTCCGAGGGTCGATTGGTTTGAAATTTGATAAAGATTCCCCAGGGACTCGGTGCCCTCGCCGTATAACCCACGAACAGCTAAACCAAGTTTATTGATTCCCTTCAATACCGGGCCAATTTGATCACTCAAAACTAAGCCAGGCAAATGAAGCATCGACGATGCCCGCATGCCAGTCCCTAGATTGGTCGGACAAGCAGTGAGGTATCCAAGCGTTGGATCGATAGCGAAGTCGACCACCTTTTCAAGGCGCTGATCAACTGCATGGGCCAACTTGAACGCTTCTTTTAATTGAAGGCTAGGACGAATCGCTTGAATCCGCAAATGGTCTTCCTCGTTTATCATGAGACTCAGGGTCTGCTTACGATTTACCACCGAACCACTCCCTTCACTCCGAGCAGCCTGCTCCCTGCTAATTAGGTGGCGTTCGACCAAAACTTGCTTCTGTAGTGGATCTAAATCACAAAGTTCATGGGAGAAGCCATCTTTCATGCCTGGAACCAATTCTACTTTTTCTCGCAAAGATGAATATACATCTTCGCGATCTTTCTTCCGAGACCATCCTGGAAATGGAGATTTGGCGAGATTGCGCGCAAGGCGCACACGGCTAGTCAGAACCACTGATGTTTCTGCTCCGTGCCCCATCATCCAATCTGCGGGATGCCGCAGGAGTGTCGCAAATCGCATCATAGGTCGACTACCCCTTTCTTCTCTTCAACTTTAGAAATTTGATCCCGAAGCATTGCAGCTTCTTCAAACCGCTCATCTTCAATTGCGCTCTCTAACTTGTCGGTCAAACACGCGAGTTCTGATTTCAAGGCCTGTTTTATGGCAACTCCTTCAGGTAAATACCCCTTATGGACACCTCCCTTATGCATCGAAGGAAGACGCTCCGCGAGCTCACGAGAAAAAACCTGATAGCATTCAGGACAGCCGAGCCGACCGACTTTTCGAAAATCATCTAAGGAAAAACCACAAGAACTACAATCTTCCTGATTTAGCTCAGCCACAATATCTTGCACGTTGGTTTGTGGTGGTGAATTCCCAAGCAAATCATTGCCCATTAAAAGATCATCCACATTTGTGATCCCCTTTTTTTGAGCGCAAGCTTCGCAAAGGACAAACTTCCTAAGTTTACCCTCAGTCACTTGTGTGTAAAACACCGTGGCCTTTTCTTGGCATGAGTCGCACTTCATCAACGCTTAGAAGGTAACGATTCAACTACTAATGGCTACCGAAAATTCTGCGTTTTCGCTCTAAGATTTCGTGAATAGGAGGATAATGCATCAATCCCCATCATTTGGGGCCTTTCTTACAACTTCTCCATTTTGATTTCTTGCGACTATCCTACCACGCACTAGAGTTAAACCACCATGAAGACAGCACAGTTTTTAAAGGAGATGTTCGGGCTTGAGGGAAAGACTGCCGTCGTGATTGGGGGCACTGGAGAGCTCTGTTCCTGTATGGCGCTGGGACTTGCTAAGGCTGGAGCAGAAGTCGTTTTAGTTGGGCGGAATGAGGAAAAGGCAAACGAACGACTTAAGATAATAGAGGAAGCAGGCGGGAAGGGATATTTTGCATTAGCAGATGCTAGCGATCGCCAATCACTCAATGAGCTCCTAAACTCAGTAGTAGAACAATCTGGCAAGGTTGACATTCTTGTAAACGGCGCGGGAATCAATTCCCCAAGTCCATTCGTCGAGATTACAGATGACGAAGCCCTCAAAATCTTAGACGTCAACCTGGTCGGTGTCATGCGCGCCTGCCAAGTTTTTGGAAATTACTTCCTGAGCCGCGATGTGCAGGCCTCGATCATTAATTTAGGATCTATTTCCGGCCTAAACCCTCTCTCTCGCGTCTTTACCTACTCTGCTTCTAAAGCAGCCGTCCACAATCTTACCCGCAATATTGCCCGCGAATGGGCGGATCGCGACATCCGGGTGAACACGTTGGTCCCTGGATTCTTCCCCGCAGAACAAAATCGCAAGGTCCTCGACGAAGTTCGGGTCGCTGAAATTTTACGCCACACTCCAGCCTCAAGATTCGGAAATCCCCAAGAATTGATCGGAGCAACCCTCCTTTTGGCATCTAATCAAGCCGGTGGTTTCATCACAGGCACAGAAATTGTCGTCGATGGCGGATTCAACTCGATGACGATCTAGTCTTGGATTTGAATAATAGTCTCCCCTTTTAGCATGTAGCGAAGGGGATCCCGGGCCCGCTCTTGTAAATAGCAGGGGTTTTCCTCAAGCGCGCGTGCCTCGGCAGCTAATTGTTGAATTTGCCTCTCAAGCCGCTTTTCCTCTTGCTGTGTTTCGGCCAGTTCTGCTTCGATTTCCTTCAAAAGGTGATATTGAGGGAGTGCTGGAATTGCCACAGCGCAGCAAGCTGCCAAGACAAAGAACCAGAACAGGACTAAAGTTGGCTTTCCAAAGAAACCACGACCACCACGAGTTTCCGAAAACTCAGGCGAACGGTCAGTTGCGACTCGAAAATAGCGGCCCATCGGCTGAGAAGGTAACAAAACCTCGATACTAAGGAAGTCTAAACCAAAAAAAACTGCAGGCAAAACCTACAGTTTTTGAAACATTTAAGAGGTCCCAATACCTAGGAACCACCATAAATCGCATTATTTCCAAGCGCCTCTTCGATTCGAAGAAGTTGATTATACTTGGCGATCCTATCAGACCGGCTCATCGAACCTGTCTTAATTTGACCTGCGTTGGTTGCAACCGCGAGATGGGCAATCGTGCTGTCTTCAGTCTCCCCCGACCGATGAGAAATCACCGAATTATATCCATGAATCTTACCTAGCTCGATAGCATCAAAAGTCTCGGTAAGAGTTCCGATCTGATTGACCTTGATCAAAATTGAGTTTGCCACACCGAGATCGATTCCCTTCTGGAGAAAATCAACGTTGGTCACAAAAAGATCATCGCCTACAAGCTGGACCTTCTCACCGATCTTATCGGTGAGAACCTTCCAGCCATCCCAATCATTCTCGTCACAACCATCTTCAATTGAATCAATAGGATACTTCTCACAAAGTTCGGCTAAATATACAGCTTGCTCCTCTGATCCTCTTTGAGCACCCCCATCTCCTTCAAATTTGGCGTAATTATAGACTCCGTTCTCGAAGAACTCTGAAGCAGCGCAATCAAGTGCGTAAGTAATATCCTCACCCACTTTATAACCAGCTTTCTCAACAGCCAAAGTGACAGTATCTAAAGCATCCTCGGTCCCTTTGAAGGTCGGGGCAAATCCACCCTCATCACCAACAGCAGTAGATAGCCCTCGATCATGAAGAACCTTCTTTAGGTTATGAAAGACTTCAGCACCCATTTGTACCGCTTTACTGAAGGTCTCAGCACCCACTGGCCGAATCATAAATTCCTGAAAAGCAATTGGAGCATCTGAATGAGATCCACCATTAATGATATTCATCATTGGAACCGGAAGAACCTTAGCATTAGGACCACCGAGATACTTGTATAAAGGAAGGCCCGATGCAGAAGCTGCCGCACGCGCTACCGCGAGTGAAGTTCCGAGGAGAGCATTTGCTCCGAGATTCTTTTTATTCGGAGAGCCATCGAGGGACAACATGGCTTGATCGACACTGGTTTGATCACAAGCACAATTTCCTAGAAGAGCCGGAGCAATCTTGTCGTTAATATTAGCAACGGCGCCAAGGACGCCCTTTCCTAGGTAACGATCCTCGTCGCCATCACGAAGCTCCCATGCTTCATGTTCACCGGTGCTAGCCCCTGAGGGAACAGCAGCGCGGCCGAATGCGCCACCATTAAGGGTGACGTCAACTTCAACAGTAGGATTGCCCCGCGAATCAATGATTTCGCGGCCTTTGATCGACTGAATGGTAGTGTTCGACATATGTATATTTAGAAATTTTTCTGAAAAAGTGGGCTTAGATGGTATTGATAGAGGTGATTGTCACCGCGATGAGTTCTTCGGTTTCAGTATCATGGATTTCAGCGACATCCCCCACCACTTTACCGAGGAGCGCCTGACCAATCTCGGAGAGATAGGATACGATATTCTTTTCAGGGTCGCCATCCCAAGCCCCTAGCATTGTCATTGAACGCTCTTCACCACCTTCAATGGCAACCATCACCTTAGTTCCGATATTAATCGCCGAAGTATCAGCGCCCTTGAAGTCAGTCGGACGAGCCCGCTCAAGATCACGTTCAAGATCATTTTTTCGAGAATTAAGAACAGACTGCATTTGCTTGGCTGCGTGATATTCAAAATTCTCACGAAGGTCACCGTGTGCACGAGCTGTTGAGATTTCTTTAACGTTAGCCGGAATTCTCTTGTTAACTAGCTCCTCATACTCTGCCTTACGACGGTCAAGACTTTCGAAGGAAACGAGGAGAGTATCATCACCCTTTGCCTGATTTTCCCCAGAAACCATTTCTTGAGTCTCAGGAACCTTTTTAATGACACGCGCCATTAGCGATTTTCGATCGAGATCGGGGAAAGCTGGGCTTGCAAGGAGTTTGCGTGCGAAGTTACGAACATCGTTTAATTCCATTCCATCAAGGATATCCGAGATCAGTTCCTTGTCATCGAGAAGCAGATTTCCTAAGCGCCCGCTTCGGCGGGGCCCATCATCGAGAGAATCTTGCTCAAGAACGGTAAGAATCACCGAACCCACTGAACCGTCAAAAACATCTTCCGCCAACTTCTTGCGTTCGCGACAAATCCAAGCAAGCGAATCCGGCCCAAGAGCGTGGCGCGATAGCGCAACCTTGATATGATCATTAAGAGCCTTCGTTTCGTCCTTTTCTCCCAAGAGTTTCGCAATCTCGGAAACTCCCCGGGAGCTTATCTTACCAAAAACAGCCAGCACCTTGCCGACCCAGTCGTCACCGAAAGCAGGAGGAAACGCCTCAAGAATACGTTTTAAGCGAGCCGCCGCAACGTGATTAAGATCCTCGGAAAGATTACCATCGGCTACCTGAAGGACTTCTGCGAGCTTGGGAGCATCAACCGAGATTGCTTCATCCTGCTTCGTTTCTTGAGCGATCTCATCACGAAGCGCGATTAACTCTAATGATTGCGCTGGAGCGAGCTTCATTAACTTTAAAGCTGCGTCGTTGACTATTTCAAAGGCACGAGCAAGCAAACCTTCAGTCGCTGCAACCAATGGGGCCTCACGCTGAATAGCTTCAAGGGCCTTAACACGAGCTTTAGGTGAGCGAGCCTGCTCCAAGTCATCTACCAGAGCCTCTCCTGGACCAGTAGATTCATCGCGAAGGACAAGAGGATCAGTACGTTTTGTTGGAACGGAAACACGTTTGCTCTCACGGAGAGCCTTCTTAGTCTTCTCCCACCATTTTTTATAACCAGGCTCTTCGACAACACTTCCGCAAAGCTCGGCATCAAGTTGATCCATCGTCATATTCCCGCCCCTTGTTTCAATTGTGCGAACGACCAATTCGACCGGATCTTTCTCCGCGAGATCCTTGAGTTCCCCGAGTTGGCTCACCTTTTGAGCACGGACATCATTCGCCTCTACTGCCTCCGTTTTTTCAAGAGCAAGCTTAAGCCCCATAACTTTTCCCTTTTCTTTCTCAAAATCGATTGTGACCTTCCCATTGAAAAGATCCCATTCTGTCACCACACCTCCTCCAAAACCTTTATGAATCCGGTATGAGCCGGGAGCAATCTTTGAGAGTTTTTCACCAACGGGAGCGGTAATTCGGCCCGCCTCCACTAACTTCGCGACATCAGGATGCATGTCGCGAGATTGTAAGGGACAAGCGTGAATGGCAAGGACCGAAGAGAAAAAGGTTCAAGTCTGACTCTCTAACGGGGTGCCCCATTTTTAGCCGTTAGGACTTTTCGTTATTATCCTAGGAGCGAAGCGAACCTTTTCTTTAGAGCTTTCAGCCCCCCCATCCTGACGTTGTTGGAGAGTCTGCCTCAAAATTAAAAAGGCGCCAATCCACCTTCTTGGGAGCTTTTCGCTCAAATCATCAGTGCTCACGAGCGCTGAAAGAATCACAACATCATCCTCCTTAATCTCGAACCGCCAACCTTTCCCCTCTGCCTCTAAACTTAAAACTTGCTCCTCCGTATTAAGCCGAGCCACTTGTTCCCGCTTTGCTAACTGCCTTGGTCTCTCAAGGTTTCGATTTTTTATCAGCGAGCTGACTGGCCTTGCCTGTGGGAGCTGACGAGATCCCAGCAATAGATTGAACTTCTTGAGCTGCCCCTCACGGAAAATTTGAACCTCCACTGTTTCTCCAACCTCTTTTTCACGAAGGAGGACAACCATTTGCCTCATATTTAGAAGAATTTTATCATCAAATTTCCACCAAAGATCACCATTTATCCCACCAGCTTTTGCGAGCGGTCCTTTCGGCACCACTCCAGACACCCTAAGTCCAACTCCCAACTCAAGTGGTGAGCCTTTTCGATCCTCCGTTGTAAGGGGTTCAAACGAGACTCCAATCCACGGAAGCTGCTCCGCTTGCGCCAAGGTTGGCAAAAGAGCTAATAAACAGACCAAAAGCAGCTTCACGTCTCAAAATAGCTAAAAGTCACTCTTGGGAGTATCAACAACATGATGATCGGTTGTCTCAATTGTTACAACCAGACCACTTTCCCGGTGCTGGACAACCTCTTCGGTCACCTCAACCTCTCGTGAAATCTCCCTAATTTCTCCTGATTTAGTCACGTAAACGTTTGGTGATTCTGTGGATAAAATCCAGGTTTCATGATCAAGATGCTCGAAGGCTACAACATTTTCAGCACCAGCTGATCCTTCCTCTTCGAGAGGTAGAGAGGAGGTTCGATCAACCCCCAAAAACCATCCACCACTCACTCCGACCCCAAGGGCGACAGCTGCTGCTGCTGCAGTTACCTTCCAACTCCCGGCCCCTTGTTTCAAACTATCCGAGGGAAATTCATTTGCACTCACTAACTGATCGATCAGCTGGTGACAATTCTCTCTTCCCACGTCACTGAGACCACGAGGCGTCAGTGTTTCAAGGCTCGATTCCAGATTCTTTAGTGCGTTATCCATTTTTAATAATTTGAAGATAGTTTAATTTCTTCTGCAGTTGCTCAAGAGCATACCGGTAACGGGAAGCTGCTGTATTGTGGGAGATTTTAAGAACACTCCCAATTTCGGCAAAGGTAAGCCCCCCCCATATTTTAAGAGTTAGCGCCTCACGGAGCTTGTCAGGTAACTCTTCAACCTCTTTCCGGAGAAGTTTAGATTCCTCGGCATCTTCAAGAGTTGGATCCAGCCAGTGATCTTCGCCGCTTTGAAATTGAATGATCTTCCGGTCACGCTTCTCTCGACGCCCCTTACGGCGCCCGCGATCAAGAGCAAGATACCGCATCACCGAAAATGCGAGAGGCAAATCGGGCGGGCGGCATTCCCTTTCCTTCTGATAACCCCAGAGCTTGATCAAAGCATCTTGGAGCAAATCCTCGGCTTCATGGACATCGTTACATCGCGCCCGCGCATAGGAAAGAAGGCGAGGGGCGCTCTCTCCGAGCCATTCCCGCCATGCTTCGCCAAGATCTATCCCGCTAACCGACATAACTGTATGAGAGAGAATGCCCTATCTTAACCAATTTGTCTCAAAAAAAATACACGTTCTTCTCTTAGCTGGAGATCGACAAAGTGATTAAAACTATTCTCCACACCCGAATCTAGCCCATAGCGGGCTGGATCAATCTCTCCAATCTAGATGTCGCGCGACCCCTTTTGAGAATTTTTAAGACCGTTAAAATGGTGGTCGATACTGGATTTGAACCAGTGACATCTTGCGTGTGAAGCAAGCGCTCTACCACTGAGCTAATCGACCTAATTTTGAGGACCTCGAAAGCACATCATGGGCTTTCGCCCCTCTTAGCCCTGAGCCAAGAGATGGTGCGCGAGGGGGGAGTCGAACCCCCACGTCCGCAATGGACACCAGATCCTTAGTCTGGCGCGTCTACCAATTCCGCCACCCGCGCTAAGCACTGTCTCTCTGACGGCGGAGGAAGTAGTCTCCCCTCTGCCCTTATTCAAGAATTACTTTAAAAAAAATCAACCCTGCGGAATCGTCACCGAACGAGTGTAACGATAGCTGTTTTGCTCAATAAAGCGATTGTTAGCATTCACATTTCCCCCAAATGGATTCTTTTTCAGAGTTGCCACACCTTCATCGGAAAGAACTGTGATTGCGAGTTCGACAGAAGTGATCCGTCCACCAACAAATTCAGAACGCGTATTCAAATTAGGTGCTAAACCAGTCCCATTTACAGCAAAATTCTTAACAGTCCGCGGCCCCCCCGCGTTGTTGGATGACATAACCGTAATCTTAGTGGTGCGATCCAGGCCAGCGGTATCTCGATAATCAATAACGAAAGTGACCGTGAACTCAAAAACGTTTTCACACATCAAATCCTCTAACTCATTCTTACCAGCAGAGGCATCAAAAGCGGTCTCAAGATTCTGACTCCCTAGCATGGAACGATCATAAGTCTCTTTCGGATCGAGAAGGTTACGATAGAGCACGAAAGTTGAAAATCTTGGATTCGGATTCCCAAAAACAGGATCGAGGAAGTCTAACTCATAAGAAACAGCAGAAATATCACCACCAAGGTCGGCGTTTCGATTTCCTCCGCTTGCGTTGCTGAGCCGCTCGCGACTCCCAGCATTTCCATTATAGCGATCAGATGCAGACGTAAAAAAGACCAATCGCGCTGCATTCGGGCTTTTTTGACCTTCCGGTCCAACCCCCTCGGGCGGAGTCGTCGCCAGAAGCCACTGACTATCATTATTCCCCAAGCGGCTCACCATTGACTCTAAATCCCGCCCTAGAGCATTGAGCATGACTTTAGCCTGACCTGCTGCGCGAATTTCAGAACGGGCGGCCTTCCAAGTGTCGATAGCGGTGCCTGTAATGAGAAGCGTAAGAAGGGTGAGGACAAGTGTGATGGACATCGCCACCATGAGTTCGGCAAGAGTAAATCCCTTAGCGCAGCTTTTGCGAATGCGAGAGTATTTCATAGGTTGTGAACAATTCATCTAACGCCTTACGACAAGATTACGGGAAAAAATGGGCCGGGTAAAATTATTGGGATCAAATGCACCAGAAAGGTAAGTGAAAGTCGTCGTCGGCAGACTGTAATATTCGGCCTCGAAGGCGATAACTGCCTCTGGATACGATTCTGGTGATTGCGCAAAATCCTGTCCTGGCACGTTTGGATCAACGATTGCGCCCGGCTCTTCGCTCACACGAAGACCCTGCCCCTCATAAACAAGCTGCCGGAGCTTCACAAAAAAGACCCTACCTTCGACACCTTGAAGATCCTCCTCAAAAAGAGGATCACTAATACGACGAACCATTGGTTGAACTAAGAAATCACGCCCAGCGATCGCCAGAGTTCGATCAGCAGGCTCCATAGTTCCGTCGTTTCTAAATCTTCCTGGAATTCCACGATATTTATAAATAATAACTGTTTCTCCTTGCTCCTCTGATTGAGCAATCCAATCGATTGCCTTTTGGAAAGGATCCCCTTGATAGCGACGACGCTCCCGCCCCTCCCGGACCGTCCTAAGCTCTAGCTCCAATGTGGCCTGCAACCGACTTGCCTCGTCCGTAGAAAGCGTTTTCTTAATCGTCCGGGCGGCAGGCCCAAAAACCGCCATAAATCCAGTAATCATCACAACTAAAATTCCTAGTGCGATAACAACCTCCACAAGCGTGAAGCCTGGCTTAGCAGCATTAAAGTTTGTCGATGTATTTGTCGTCATCTTGATTCTGTGAGATTTATGTTATCTAGTTGCTCCAGTACTTAGCTGCGTTATATCCCTAATCATGGTCGTGCCACCATTCTTAAGAACGACGAAGCCACCGAGGTCCAAGCTAACGCCTCTCAAAGGTTGTCTCGCGCCGCTCGGGCGGGCCCCTTCAACCACGACAAAACCTGCTCCAGGGGTGGTGCAAATACCCTGCCCATTGAATTCGTAGACATGGCACTGCCGAACCTCATTTTGGTCACTGGTCAACTGATGCCTCGCCTCTGGGAGA
>CESF01022033.1_pt1 | contig 22812 bp, 14 predicted proteins | sample 356331 | NCBI WGS metagenome assembly CESF01 (sample SAMEA2621779, study PRJEB7988) | marine metagenome | biome: marine biome (ENVO:00000447); feature: surface water layer (ENVO:00002042); material: "saline water (ENVO:00002010), including plankton (ENVO:xxxxxxxx)" | depth 5 m
CTTGCTCTTTGGATCAACGATGACGATCTGCGGGTGCAAATCTTCCTTGTGCTCCGTAACGGTCAAACCTTTCTTGCCGGTAGCCTTGTCGGTCTCGGACTGAATAGTAATTCCCGTGATCATATCGCGGAATTCAATCTTACCGCCAGACTCAGCAATAATGGGGACTGAGTGAGGATCCCAAGTCAAAATCGACTGGTTCTTCTTTACGTCTCCGCCATCAGCAACCGAAATCACCGATCCAATAACAACGTTGTAGGACTCAAGTTCAAGGCCATCTTTATCACGAACGGAAAGTGAACCATTCTTGTTTAGGACCACGAAGTTACCATCGACATCTTCAACGGTGCGCAAATCCTTATAGTAGGCAACGCCCTTGTTCTTGGCTTTGACTTCAGGTTGCTTGGTGGCACCAAGCGCAACACCACCGGAGTGGAAGGTTCGCATGGTGAGCTGGGTTCCCGGCTCACCAATAGACTGAGCAGCAATAATGCCGACTGCTTCACCAATTTTACCGAGCTTACCAGTAGCGAGATTGAGACCATAACAAGACTGGCAGCATCCGCGCTCCGACTCACAAGTGAGCGGGCTCCGGATCTTAAGGCGTTCATGACCGACATTCTCAACAGCAATGGAGGTTGTCTCGTCCATGAGACTCCCTTTCTTGACGATGATGTCTCCGGAAACAGGGTCCTTGATAGTTTCGCAAGAGGTCCGGCCGTAAATGCGGGACTGGAGAGATGCGGCCTCTTCGTCACCCGAATAAATCGCATGAACGGTAATCCCTTTCTCAGTTCCACAGTCTGGCTCGGTAATAATGACATCCTGGGAAACGTCGACCAACTTACGGGTCATGTATCCAGAATCAGCCGTCTTGAGTGCAGTATCGGCAAGACCTTTACGCGCGCCGTGGGTAGAGATGAAATACTCCAGCACGGAGAGCCCCTCACGGAAGTTTGAGGTGATCGGACGTTCAATGATCTCACCGGACGGTTTGGCCATCAGTCCACGCATTCCCGAGAGCTGCTTAATCTGGTTCTTATTACCCCGAGCACCGGAGTCGACCATCATGAAGAGTGGGTTTGCCTTCTCTTTGCCCTCGTTGAACTCGAGCTTACGATACAGCGCGTTAGCGATATTGTCACCGGCACGGGTCCAAATATCGACCACTTTTTGGTAGCGCTCGCCATTGGTAATAACACCATTACGATACTGCTTGTTGACGGTCTCAACATCGGCGTATGCGGTCTTGAGCTCGGCTGGCTTCTCCTCTGGTATAACCATATCGACGATACCAATTGAGCAACCGGAACGAGTTGCTTCCTTAAATCCGAGCTCTTTGAGCTGGTCCATGGTCTGCACCGTAGCCTTGCCTCCCGCAACTTGGTAACAACGCCAAATAATGTCTCCAATCTGAGACTTGCCTACGTTGTTGTTGAAGAACCCAACGCCATCAGGCCAGATCTCGTTGAAGCGAACACGACCTGGAGTCGTTTCGATGATCGAGCTTTCCTTGTCACCAAAGACAGAATCTTTGCCATGATCAGGGTTACGAAGTCGAATATATTGGTGATAGTCCAATTTCCGATTGGCAATCGCAAATTCAACCTCAGTCGTGTTTTCGAAGAGTGGTAAATGACCCTGCTTCTCAATTTCCTTTGGAGTGCGAACCTTTGCCCAAGTGAGGTAGTAAGTTCCCAAAATAATATCCTGAGAAGGAGTGATTACAGGACGTCCCGATGCAGGAGAGAAGATGTTGTTAGTCGCAAGCATCAGCTGGCGAGTCTCCATCTGGGCCTCAACTGAAAGAGGAACGTGAACCGCCATCTGGTCACCATCAAAGTCAGCATTGTAAGCACCACAAGTAAGTGGGTGCAAACGGATCGCAGATCCCTCAATAAGAACGGGCTCAAAAGCCTGGATCGAAAGACGGTGAAGAGTCGGAGCACGGTTAAGCATAACCGGGTGCCCTTTCGTCACCTCAGCAAGGATATCCCAAACTTCGGTAGTTTTGCGGTCGATCATCTTCTTAGCCGAACGAACAGTGTGGCAGTAGCCAAGTTCCTTCAGACGGCGGATAATGAAGGGCTCGAAAAGAGTTAGAGCCATCTTCTTAGGAAGACCACACTGGTTCAATTTGAGTTCAGGACCAATCACAATCACGGAACGCCCTGAATAATCGACGCGTTTGCCGAGGAGGTTCTGACGAAAACGTCCGCCCTTACCTTTGAGCATGTCAGAAAGAGATTTAAGCGCCCGGTTTCCAGCTCCGGTTACAGCACGGCCGTGACGACCATTATCAAAGAGAGCATCAACAGCCTCTTGGAGCATGCGCTTCTCGTTGCGGATGATGACCTCGGGAGTCTTCAGCTGCATGAGGTTTCGGAGACGGTTGTTTCTATTAATGACACGACGATAGAGGTCGTTCAAGTCAGAGGTCGCAAAGCGGCCACCTTCCAGAGGAACTAGAGGTCGGAGGTCGGGAGGAATAACCGGAAGAACCGTCATAATCATCCACTCGGGACGCGAGTTAGACTGCAGGAAACCCCTAGCAAGCTTAAGGCGCTTGGCGAGCTTCTTACGATTCTGCTTCGAGCGCGTGGCTTCCATGGCCTCTTCCAGCTCCACAATGAGCTCTTCAAGATTCACTTGGCCCAAGAGATCACGGATCGCTTCGGCACCCATTCCGGCGCGGAAAGCCTCATCACCGTAATCTTCTTCAGCATCGCGAAGCTCGGTCTCGGTAAGGAGCTGACCACGCTCAAGAGCGGTTTTTCCAGGCTCAGTAACGAGATAATCCTCGTAGTAAATGACACGCTCTAATTCACGAGCAGTCATATCAAGAACGAGACCGATACGGGAAGGCATGCACTTGTAGAACCAGATATGGGAAACGGGAACGGCAAGATCAATATGTCCCATGCGCTCACGACGGACGCGACTAAGAGTCACTTCGACCCCACAACGGTCACAAACAGTTCCCTTGTGCTTGATTCGCTTGTATTTTCCGCAAGCACATTCCCAGTCGCGGGTCGGACCGAAAATACGTTCACAAAAGAGACCTCCCTTTTCAGGTTTAAAGGTCCGGTAGTTAATGGTCTCAGGATTGAGGACCTCACCTTGGGACCAGCCACGGATCGTTTCAGGATTTGCAACGGTGATGGAGACTTGATCGAAAGGGTCTGGCTTTTGGTCGACTCCGTAAAGTTCGCGAAGATTGGTTTCAACACTCATAATAGGTTATAGGTAGTAGTTAGGGTTTTGTGTTGAGGTTTAGAGGGTAAGATCATCGAGGGAAAAGTCTTCGCTGGCGGCGGCACCAGGTTCCGACCCAGATCGTCCGGGTCGAACATCGAGACCGAGTGACTGCATCTCCTTGATGAGAACGTTGAAACTTTCAGGAGTTCCGGCTTCAAGCTGGTTATCTCCTTTCACAATGGCCTCGTAAATGCGGGTTCTCCCCTGCACATCGTCTGACTTCACCGTGAGAAGCTCCTGAAGAGTATAAGCGGCACCGTAGGCTTCAAGAGCCCAGACCTCCATCTCTCCGAATCGCTGACCACCATACTGGGCCTTACCACCAAGCGGCTGCTGAGTAACAAGTGAGTATGGACCAACGGCACGAGCGTGGATCTTGTCGGCGACAAGGTGCCCAAGCTTGAGCATGTAAATGATGCCGACCACCACGGGCTGATGGATCGCTTCTCCGGTCCGTCCGTCATAAAGCGTCGATTTACCCGCAACAGACCCATCTTTACCATCACCGATCCAAGTGAAGCCTTCGACCTTTTTAGCCTCAGACATATATTCCCAGATTTTCTCCTCGGGAATACCATCAAAAATCGGAGTCGCGACTTTGAACCCTAGAGCTTTAGCAGCCACACCGAGGTGGGTTTCTAAAACCTGTCCAACATTCATTCGCGACGGCACGCCAAGTGGATTGAGGCAGATATCAACAGGCGTTCCATCAGAAAGATAAGGCATATCTTCTTCAGGCACGATGACTGAAACCACTCCTTTGTTTCCGTGGCGACCCGCCATCTTATCACCCACGCTTAGCTTACGCTTAGCAGCAACAAAAACCTTAACTTCCTTCACAACACCCGGATCAATTTCGTCGCCACTCTCGATCTGATCGAGCCGGCGTTCCCGGTCTCCGTCGAGCTCAGCAAATCGACTCTCGAAACTGGAAATAATCTCGAGGATTTTGTTCCGGATTGGAGAAGGATCGATTTCGATATGGTCATAAACCGAAGCAAGTTTACGAAGGAGAGTCTTGGTGATTTTACGATTAGCCGGGATGATAATTTCACCAGACTGCGCGTTCACAACGTCGAGAGGGATTTTCTCTCCAAGAAGAATGTCAGAAAGCTTCTCAGTGAGCTGGTCAGTGAGCTGATCCTTCTTCTTCTTGTAATCGTCGTTGATCTTTTTGAGCTGCTTCTTGAGCTTCGCAGGATCTCCTTCAATTTCCTTGCGGCGAGCCATGCCGTGGGTGGCAATGCGGATATCCTGAACGATTCCGGTGCACCCAGAAGGAACACGCAATGAGGTATCTTTTACGTCAGCGGCTTTTTCACCGAAGATTGCACGAAGAAGACGCTCCTCAGGAGCAAGTTCGGTTTCCGACTTTGGAGTGATCTTACCGACAAGAATATCACCAGGCTTCACCTCGGCCCCAATACGAATAATTCCATCGTGGTCGAGATTCTTAAGAGCCTCTTCACCGACGTTTGGAATATCGCGGGTAATTTCCTCAGGTCCTAGCTTGGTGTCACGAGCGGCACACTCAAATTCACTAATGTGAATCGAGGTGTAGACATCGTCCTTGACCATTCGCTCAGAGATCACGATAGCATCCTCAAAGTTGTATCCATTCCAAGGCATGAAGGCCACAAGAACGTTTGCTCCTAGGGCAAGTTCACCGCCTTCAGTATTAGGACCATCCGCGATGATGTCGCCATTCTTCACCTTCTGACCAGCCTTAACAAGCGGCTTCTGGTTAATGCAGGAACCGGAGTTCGAACGCATAAACTTACGAAGAGGATAGACGAAGGTTCCTTTATCGGGATTCGATTTGATAGTCTCCGGCTCGGAAAGAAAACGCTCTTCCGAAACGGGAAGCTTTCCATCTTTAGTCGTAATAATATATTCAGCGGAAGAAGCAGCGACAATGCCATCAGCTTCGGAAACGATTACAGAGCGTGAGTCGCGAGCAGCCTTCTCTTCCAGTCCGGTGCCTATATAGGGCGAGTCCGAGCGAAGAAGTGGCACACCCTGACGTTGCATGTTCGACCCCATAAGAGCGCGATTCGCATCATCATGCTCGAGGAAGGGAATAAGACCAGCTGCGACCGAAACAAGCTGTTTCGGGGAAACGTCCATGTAATCAACCCGGCTTGGATCAACTTCGATGAACTCCCCACGCTCACGCGCGGTAATACGCTCGTTAAGAAAGCCACCCTTCTTGTCGATAGGATTGTTAGCTTGGGCAATGAGATATCCCTCTTCTTGATCCGCAGTAAGATATTCGATCGTATTGGTCACCTTGCTCTTTTTCACCACTCGGTAAGGAGTCTCGATGAATCCGAACTCGTTTATACGCGCGTAAGTGCACATCGAGTTGATGAGCCCAATATTAGGACCTTCTGGAGTCTCAATCGGACAAATCCGACCATAGTGAGAAGTGTGAACATCTCGGACCTCGAAACCAGCACGATCACGATTGAGTCCACCCGGTCCAAGAGCCGAAAGACGGCGCTTGTGAGTAAGCTCGGCGAGAGGATTGGTTTGGTCCATGAACTGAGAAAGCTGAGACCGACCGAAAAAGTCGCGAACAACCGCGCTGAGTGCCTTCGGGTTAATGAGCTTTTGTGGTGTCATCCCTTCGATATTGACATCAAAGAGAGTCATGCGCTCTTTAACCAAACGTTCGGTGCGGGCGAGACCAACACGACATTGATTGGCAAGAAGTTCGCCAACAGCTCGAACCCGACGTGAACCAAGGTGGTCGATATCGTCGAGGATTCCTTCCCCTTTTTTGAGTCCTAGGAGATACTTAGTAGCCGCAAGAAAATCTTCTCCGACCATGATCCGCTCGTTAGAATCAATATCGATCTTGAGTTTCTGGTTGATCTTGTAACGTCCAACACGAGTGAGATCGTATTTTTTCGGATCAAAGAAGAGACGCTTAAGGAGCGCGCGAGCATTTGCAGCAGTTGGAGGATCGCCAGGCCGAAGCTTGCGGTAGATATCCTTCAGAGCCGACTCTTCGTCATGAGCAGGATCCTTCTTTAAAGATTTTACGAGAATTTCGTCCTCACTGGAATCGATAACCTCAACGTTCTTCTGCCCAAGAGCAACGAGCTGGCGGATGACGCCAATAGAGAGCGGCTCGTAAGAACGAGCGACGACCACTTCGCCATCCATAATATCTTCAAAAGGCATGAGTGAAGCCAAAGACTCCTCATCCATTTTCTCGCTAATCTTGAGCTTTTGAATCTTATAGAAGTTTGACACTAAATCACGCTCAGTTGGATAACCAAGAGCACGAAGGAAGGTCGTCACAAGAAACTTACGGCGGCGGCGGCGGCGGTCAAGATAGACGTAGGCGAGGTCGTTTGTGTCAAACTGAACCTCGAGCCAAGAGCCACGATCAGGAATGATGCGGAAACTGTGGAGAATCTTTCCATTCAAATGGACCGATTTTTCAAAGCAGATACCGGGCGAGCGATGAAGCTGCGAAACAATCACACGCTCAGCCCCGTTGATTACGAAGGTTCCGCGACGAGTCATCATAGGAAGTTCTCCCATGTAGACGCGCTCCTTCTTGGTGCCCGTATCGTCCTTCAGATTGAAGGTCACATAGAGCGCCGCCGAGAAAGTCTCGCCGGTGCGAAGGGCATCAAGAGCACTCGCCTTAGAGTCCTCGATATCGTAAGAGACAAAACCAAGCTCGATGGTTTCGTCATAGGATTTGATTGGAAAGACTTCTTGAAACACGGCCTGTAGACCAGTTCCTGTGCGCTTGGAAGGCGACACGTCTTTTTGCAGAAAATCCTCATAGGATTTAGACTGCACCTCAATCAGGTTTGGCGGCTCGATGACCTCCTCGATGGTTCCAAAGTATTCTCGCTTCAACATAATATTAGGATCCGGATGAGATTTTACAACATAGCCAAACGGTCAACTCAACCGTTTGAGACATGTTATGATTTCTGGGTCTGGAATTGCAATTCCGTCTATGACTACTTGTGATGGTGGGCACGAACGGAGGGAAAGCACTATCGACGAAAAATCCCAAATTTGAAATTTGGGTAGAACCGCGGGTGATTTTGCTTTTCCTCCGGCCGGGCCCAACTTCAGTCAATTTGACCGAAGTTGGGTGGAAATCCGGAGATTGTTACTTGAGCTCAACTTTGGCGCCGGCCTCTTCGAGTGCTGCCTTGGCGGCCTCTGCATCATCCTTGCTAGCTCCTTCGAGCACAGGTGCGGGTGCACTTTCAACAAGTTTTTTGGCATCGGCGAGTCCGAGTGCGGAAGCAACTCCACGCACAGCTTTGATCACTGCGATCTTGTTACCCCCTGCCTCAGCGAGGACCACATCGAATTCGGTCTTTTCTTCAGCGGGCTCTGCGGCAGCGGCGGGACCGGCTGCTGCTGCTGCTGCTGGGGCGGCGGCGCTTACGCCCCACTCCTCTTCAAGGTGCTTAACCAATTCGGCTGCTTCCAGGACGGTAAGCTTGCCGAGCTCTTCTGCAATTTTTGTAATGTCTGACATTGTTTTAGTTTTGTCGGTATCGTCGCGATCGGGGCTTTCCAATCATTTCAGGGCAACTGCCGTTGTCCCGACGAGGAACCAGTTTTGTTTTCCAAGCCCTTCCAGTTTCACGAAGCGAAACAAGTCAGGCCATCCGTTCAAATTTTTTATTATCCTTCGTTGAATTTTGCTTTGATGACACGGGCGAGACTTCCGCCTGGCTCGTTGAGCGTGCGCACCAGCTTGGAAGCCGGAGCATTGATAGTAGAGAGAAGCTGAGAGAGGAGCACTTCGCGTGGAGGAAGAGCTGCCAAGCCCTTGACTTGGTCGGCGCTTAAAACATCCCCATCGAGAATACCAGCTTTGACAACAGGCGTTTCGAATTCCTTTTGAAAATTGGCTACCACTTTGGCGACAGCGCAAACATCAGAGGCTCCTGTCACAAAAGCAGTCTGACCGGAAAGCTCTTCGCTGAGGTCAGGAAGGCCAGAGTCAGCGAGGACACGTTTCATGAAAGAGTTCTTTGCAACGTGGCACTCAGCGCCCTGCTCGAGGAGACGTCCACGAAGCTCGTTGAAGGAAGGAACAGTCGTTCCGGCGTAGTCCACAACGAGAACGAAGTCGGACTCATCGACACGTCCCTTGATTTCGTCGAGAATGAATTTTTTATCTGGGTTCATAGTCTGCGTTTCGAGTTAGGCGATGTAAGAAGAGATATCGAGCGAAATCCCGGGAAGCATCGAAGCTGCGAGAGTGAAGCTCTGGATGTAGTTTCCTTTGGCAGAGGCAGGCTTTGCCTTAACAATACTATCAACTAGTGAACCAAGGTTTTCCTGAAGTTGTTCCTCCGAGAATGAAAGCTTCCCGCAAGCAGCGGCAATGTTCGCACTCTTATCAATCTTGTAATCAATGCGACCAGCCTTAACCGCATTCACGGCAGTTGCCGTATCATCGGTCACAGTCCCAGTCTTAGGGTTCGGCATGAGACCACGAGGTCCAAGAACACGAGCAATTTTCCGAACTTCAGTCATGGCGTCAGGAGTTGCGATAGCGGCATCGAAATCGGTGTATCCTCCTTGAACTTTCTTAATAAGGTCCTCGAAACCAACCTCGTCGGCTCCGGCATCAGTGGCAGCCTTGGCAGCGTCACCAGACGCGAAGACGATCACCTTAACTTTTTTGCCGGTTCCATGAGGGAGAGCGACTGAGCCACGAACCATTTGGTCACTTTTACGTGGGTCTACTCCGAGATGGGCCGAGAAAGTGACAGTGGCGTCAAACTTAGGGGCCGGGAACTTCTTCAGAAGAGCCACGGCGTCGTTCAAGGAATAACTCTTCCCTTCTTCGACGAGTGCTGCAGCCTTCTCGTATCTTTTGCTTCGTTTGTTACTCATTCTATTAGTTGCAGTGCGGTCGGATTCCTCGAAGAGAGACCCTCCTGCGATTTGAAATTTTACCACTCAACCTCGAGCCCCATCTGCATGGCAGTGCCAGCAAGGATTTTTGCTGCTTGCTCAGGATCACTGGTGTTGAGATCGGGCATTTTACGGTCAACTACCTCAAGTAGCTTAGCCTTACTGATCTTCCCGACCTTAACCTTGTTGGGCTCTCCGGATCCGGATGCGATACCAGCAGCTTTTTTGAGGAGAACGGCTGCGGGAGGCTGTTTGGTTACAAAATCAAAGCTCGCGTCCTTGTAAACTGTAATGACCGTTGGAAGAAGATCACCGGCGGATGCTTGGGTCCGAGCATTAAATTCCTTACAGAATCCCATTATGTTCACGCCAGCCTGACCAAGCGCAGGCCCGACGGGAGGAGAAGGATTGGCTTGTCCAGCCTGAATCTGAAGTTTGAGGACTTGTTTTACTTCCTTGGCCATGATTTTAGAATTGTAAGTGAGTGTTGCCGGGGGCGGCGGAGAGGTGTGTGGTAATATTTATCGGAAAAAGTCAAGATGAAACCGCTTCGATCTGGCGATTTCAGGAATTCACGCTTTTTCAACCTGCCAGTATTCGAGTTCAACGGGGGTAGAGCGACCAAAAATAGTCACAGCGACACGCATTTTCCCACGCTCAGGATCGATCTCCTCAACAATACCATTCTGAGATTCAAAAGGACCGTCGGAGACTTTGACTGTGTCCCCAACCTCGAATTCGATAGACGGACGGACACTTCCTTCGCGCTCTTCTATCTGGCTGAGCATACTAGCAACCTCCTTAGGCCGCATAGGAATAGGCTTATTACGAGCTCCAGCGAACCCAATGGCCCCATCGAGCTGCTGCATGAAAGACCAAGTGTCCTCCACAACATCATTATGCTCGTCTAGGAGATGCATGTTGATGATCACGTAACCGGGAAAAAATTTCTTTTTCTGCTCAGTCTTTTTGCCCGCACGCACTTCGGAAACCAATTCAGTAGGTACAAGAACCTTGAATATTTTGTCGCCAAGCTCTTCTGATTCAACGAGTCGAGCAATGCGGTCCTTGACCTTGTTTTCTTGACCAGAAAGGACATGAACGACATACCATTGGTCTTTGGGTGCTGGAATGGTGGGCATTTTAAAGGGTTGTTTCGAAACTTAAGTGAAACGGAAAAGTGATGAAGAAGAGGCGTTTAGTTGGCTAGTCCGCTAAGAAAAGTAACCGCTTCGGTGTGGATGAGATCCCACAGGGCGACGTAAGCAGCTAAAAGGATTATCGCAACAAGAACAACGATCGTTGAATCGATGAGTTCCTGGTACTTTTTACGTCCACGAACGTTGGGATCAGAATCCCAGGGCCAAGATGCTTTACGGAGTTCGGTTTTAACCTCACCAATAAATGTGAAGAGTTTCCCGGGGAATTTGAGGATGTTCATTGGAATATGATGAAAGTGGCAGGACAGACAGGACTCGAACCTGCAACCCTCGGTTTTGGAAACCGATGCTCTACCAATTGAGCTACTGTCCTATCTTTGCTTTCTAGAGAGTTTGTGTTTTGAGGCGACTGAGGGGCACTCCTTAAAAAGAGTGCCCCTGTAGAACCAGCCTAGCAGGCCGCCTTTCCACTCAGGAAAGCCAACCTGTCTAAAATCGAAATTACTCGATGATTTCTCCGACGCGACCAGCACCAACGGTGCGGCCACCTTCGCGGATCGCGAAGCGCATGGATTTCTCCATAGCGACGGGAGTGATGAGGGTGATAGTAAGGCTCACATTGTCACCAGGCATAACCATCTCAACTCCCTCAGGAAGATCGACGGAACCGGTTACATCAGTCGTACGGAAGTAGAACTGCGGGCGGTAATTGGCAAAAAATGGAGTGTGTCGACCACCCTCGTCTTTGGAGAGGACATAAACCTCTGCCGTAAACTTGGTGTGAGGATTCACAGAACCAGGCTTCACGATGCACTGGCCACGCTCGAGATCGTCCTTCTTAAGTCCGCGGACAAGAAGACCGACATTGTCGCCTGCACGACCTTCATCAAGAAGCTTACGGAACATCTCAATGTCAGTAATGGTGGTCTTTTGTGTGTCGCGGATCCCCACGATCTCAACCTCTTCCATCTTCTTGACGATTCCACGCTCGATACGGCCAGTGGCCACAGTTCCACGACCTTCGATCGAGAACACGTCCTCAATTGGCATGAGGAAATCTTGATCAACAGGGCGCTCGGGCTCCGGAATGTAGCTGTCGACAGCCTCCATGAGCTTAAGGATCGCCTCTTTTTGAGCAGCATCGCCTTCGAGAGCCTTAAGGGCGGAACCTTTGACGACTGGGATGTCATCGCCGGGAAATTCATACTGACTGAGAAGCTCGCGCACCTCCATCTCGACGAGCTCGAGGAGCTCTTCGTCGTCAACTTGGTCAGTCTTGTTGAGAAAAACAACGAGCGCTGGCACTCCAACCTGACGGGCAAGGAGGATGTGCTCACGAGTCTGCGGCATTGGGCCGTCAGCTGCGGAAACCACGAGAATACCACCATCCATTTGGGCAGCTCCAGTGATCATGTTTTTCACGTAGTCAGCGTGACCTGGGCAGTCAACGTGAGCATAGTGACGATTTTCGGTCTCATACTCAACGTGAGCCGTGGAGATCGTGATACCACGCTCTTTCTCCTCAGGAGCGGCGTCGATTTCATCATAAGCCTTTGCTTCACCACCCTGAGCCTCAGCGAGGATAGTAGTGATAGCAGCGGTGAGGGTGGTTTTACCGTGGTCAACGTGACCGATAGTGCCGACGTTGACGTGAGGCTTGTTCCGTTCGAACTGTTCTTTAGCCATTGTATTGGTTGATTAGGTTTTAGCTGGTTTTTGGTCGTCTCACACACTCTCTGGAGCTTTTGGCGGGAATTGAACCCGCGACCTCGTCCTTACCAAGGACGCGCTCTACCCCTGAGCTACAAAAGCAGAACCAGAGAGTTAATGTGAATGCGTCCGGAAGTGAGTTGAGGGGAGGAAGGAACGCTACATTTAATTGCGTCCCTCGGTCTCATCTCGCCCCGCTGCCGAAAGCGGGGCGCAAACTAGCAAAGTCGATCACACTGTCAAAAGTATTTTCAAAAGAAAGTTTTTTTCCAATGAGGCCCCTATTCTAGGGGGTTTCAGCAGCATCAGCTCCTTTCAAAACCTATCTCTTTTTCTATTCTTCTTCAATCAAACGCGAGAAGCGCTCAATCGAAGTCGACTTACCTGACCCTTCGTCTACCTCTACAATGACGCCACAGAGTCGCACAGGACCTTTGGCGACCGGAAACCGCGTAGGAAGACCGGTCCGAAAACGCCACACTACTGAATCAACCTCGCGCCCCAAGACTGAAGCATCCGGCCCGCACATTCCAGCATCTGTCAAGAAGGCCGTTCCTTCGGGAAAAATTTGTTCGTCAGCCGTTTGAACATGAGTGTGAGTCCCTACAACGAGGGAAACCTTGCCATCGAGGGCTCGGCCCATGGCAATCTTATCGCTGGTCGCTTCGGCATGGAAATCAACGACTACTATTTTCGCCCCATCTTCCTTCAGGCGGGAGATTTCAGCCTCTAGTAACGGCAGAGGATTTTCTAAGGGAGGGCTCATAAAGGTTCTCCCCATTGCATTTAGCACCGCGACCTTCCCTTTTGCTGTCTCCAAAACCACCGAGCCTGCACCAGGCGCATCGACAAAATTAATTGGCCTCAGCAAACGGGGCTCGGTCGGAAAGTAATCGAAAATCTCACGCTGATCCCAAACATGATCCCCTGTCGTGACGACGGCAGCTCCAGCACGGAGCAAATCGATGCAGATTTTCGGGGTTATTCCACGACCTCCGGCTGAGTTTTCCCCATTCACAATAATGAAATCAATCTCATACTCCTCCTTAATTCCTGCCAAATTCTCGATTACCGCATTCCGCCCCGGGGATCCCACAATATCTCCTAAAAATAAAATCTTCATCATGATCTGCCGGAGTCATCCTAATTGAAGCGCTCAAGGCTGAAAAGCGCTGTATTTAGGAAAGATACGCTTAGCCTATACCTTTTAAGTTGCAGGTCTCATCTGATTAGCGACCTTGATAAGGATGAGTTCGCAATCTCCATCCGCGCTCAAGGGCTTCCGGTGGCTCCTCATTGCCATTCCCGTTCTTTTGTTATTCACGGTCGGAGTTTATCTTGTTTGGAAAACTCCTCCCGCGCAAATCCCACCCCACTCCTCCGCCCCTTCGACTCCGTCTCAACCAGCCGATCTAGCCCCATTCGGCCGCCTCCCAGACTGGTCAAAGCTCGACCGATTTCAAAATACTATCTCTAAAGAGACATTCCTCAATCGGCTTGAGACAGTTTACACAAAAGACCCCTCATGGAAGAAATGGATCGCTATCGACGAATCGGCGAATCAAGCCATAATTGGAAACTATCAACTTGTTTTCTCTCCGCAGGACAGACCTGCACCGGGATCCCTGTTTAATTGGAAAACCCGAGCCGACCTTTCGGGTGACCGCGCGCTCCCACTTGAAGATCTCGTCATCGCTATCGATCCAGGCCACATCGGTGGGGATTTCGCCAAAATCGAAGAACGTGAACACAATCAGGATGGCCTCACAATTCGCGAAGGAACGATGACCCTTAAAACAGCCCTTATCCTTAAGCCACTTCTCGAAAAATTAGGTGCCTCGGCCATCTTGGTTCGCTCTAAACTAGAACCAGTCACAAAAAATCGAGCGCAAGATTTCGCAGATCCGAGACTCTTTTATCGAACATCCGAAATTCGTGCCCGAGCCAATCTCGTTAATCAGACTATCAAACCCGACCTTGTCATCTGTCTTCACTTTAACGGTACTGCTTCAAAAGAACTCACTCCAGATCAACATTTTCATATCATTCTCAATGGAACCTACACGGAAGATGAACTTGCGCACGAAGATGAACGATTCGAAATGCTTCAAAGACTCCTCTCCGGCACAATTACCGAAGAAATTGCCCTCGCCCGCGAGGTAGCGGCATCCTTTAATCAAAGCATCAAACTTCCAGCTTATCGTTATCCTGATTCAGCGCGTGCTTCCCAAAATCTTGCCAATCATCCCAACCTCTGGGCGCGGAACCTCCTCGCAAACAGATTGTATCAGTGCCCCGTAATTTTTATGGAACCCTACGTCATGAACAGCATTTCTTTTATTTCCCGTTATAAGAAAAACCCCGGGGGAATTTATCAAGAATACGCGCAAGCAGTTGCCGAAGGTGTCGCCCGCTACTACTCTTCTAAATGAAACCGTCTTTACTCATCGCGGGCGCTGGTTACTTGGGATCCGAGATCGCAAATTTAGCGACTAATTACCAAATCACCACCTCCACCAAATCAGGTGGAAATGGCCATGAAGCATGTGATCTTTCATCACCCAAACAGGTCTCTGATCTTGCCGAAAAAATCCCACATCCAGAAGTTATCGTACATTGCGCTTCATCAGGACGTGGCGGAGCAGAAGCTTACCACGCCGTTTTTGTAAAAGGAGCTCAAAATCTTCTAAGAACTTTCCCGAACAGTCACCTGATTCTCACTTCATCTACCTCGGTTTACCACCAAACCGATGGTTCGGGCGTTGACGAAACCTCACCGACATCTCCAATTCGCGAAACTTCGCAACTCCTACTCGAAGCCGAGAAACTCGTCCTTAAGGCAGACGGAACCGTAGCACGCCTTGCCGGACTTTACGGGCCCGGTCGTAGTGTCGTCCTTCGAAAATTTCTTGACGGTTCCGCAGTGATTGAAGAGTCGGGGCAACGCATCTTAAATCAAATTCATGTTAAGGATGCTGCCCTTGCTACTCTCCATCTTGCCCACCATAAAATTTCAGGTATTTTCAACATCACAGACGACCATCCGATCTCACAGCTGAAGTGCTATCAGGAACTCGCTGATTACTTCGACAAGCCTCTTCCACTCACTGGTGAAAAAAACACTTCACGCAAAAGAGCTTGGACCCATAAGCGCGTCCTTAATCATAAGATCCGTGAAACAGGCTGGAACCCCATTTTTCCTCGATATTTCGACGCCCTTGATAGCCTTACCTCGGCCCCGCAACCTTAAGACAAAATGAGATCAGGGTTACTGATTCTAGCTGTAATCGCCGGGTATATCTTACTGCGCGGCTGGCCAGAACAATGGCACCCGATCATAAGAATTTTCGTCAGCGCCTCTCTCCTCGTAATCGCTTTCTCCTTTTGGGGGCAATGTGAGAGGTCCACATCAACACTCGCTAAATCCGCCCGAAAACCTAGGGCTTTTGACTATCTTGCCATCAGTCTCGCTGTCCTCCTTATCGAATCCTTTTTTCTCGTCTTCCTCTCGATCGTTCCTGAAAAATCCGAAGAATTTGCCATTACCCTTGATGACCTCCTTCAATCTGACTCCGATTACGAAAAGAAAAAAAACAGCAGCGAAAGCCAAGAGAAGAACAGAGGATCAAACGGAGAGAATGAAAGCTTGATCACTTCCAACTGGCTCTTTTCTGGCCCCGGCCGTCGTTCACTCAATAAAAACAAAAAAGTTAGGCCCTCAAACCGCCCCGAGGTCTATCTTTTTCCTTCAACAACCAACGACGCCCGTTTCCTTTTAGACCGCGAACTTTTTCTGAGAAATTTCACTCTGGCTACCTATCGCAAAGAGTCATGGTTTCCTCTCTCCATGATACCCCAAACGCTTTCAGCACGAAACGAGGTGATCAATTTTGAGGTCACCGAAATCGAGCCAAAGATTACCTACGAGATTTCACACCAAGTTAATCGAGGCGGCCCAACTCTTGCTATCACCGTTCCAAATTTACTCTCGATCAAACAACCAAGTCTTCGTGAAATCTCACCAGATACTTTCCGCCTCCCCCCAAATACCATTCGGGGAGAAGAATACCGTTACGAGGTGACCTCGACCCCCTTAGACTTCGATAACATCCTTGAAACTATTCCAGGAACTCTACTTTCACCTGAGTATTTAGAGCTTCCGAGCAATCCCAAACTCCGAGGGAAAATTAAAACGCTCGCCGCTAGATTTGGAACACCCACTCGGGAATCTTTGCTATCCTTACGCCGATACCTTCATGAGAATTGTCGATACTCTCTTGATCCCGCAATGCCTGCGATAGCCGAACCCGTCGAGAGCTTTCTTTTTGAAACCAAAACGGGCTACTGCACTCACTTTGCAACAGCTACTGTCTTGCTCGCACGAGCAATGGGATTTCCCGCGCGTATCGCCTTTGGCTGGTCTGGCGGTCGTTATTTCTCGGACCCTAACCTTTTCGTCTTTCGAGCTCGAGAAGCACATTCCTGGGCTGAAATTTACCTCAAAGACCGTGGATGGGTCATTTTTGAAACGACCCCTGCATTACGCGAAGAAGGCTTACCATCAGTGGCACCAACTGACGAAATTTCGCCTTATCCGACAAATTTTGGAGACGTAGACAAAAAATTAAACGGGACAAATACGGACTCCCTTCTCAAAGTCTCGCTTTGGATTGGGGTGGCTTTATTCGCTCTCTTTATCGGCGCTCTGATCATAAAACGCCCCTCCGTTCTAATTAGCGGGGACAGTCCAGTTCCTGGATTCTTACCCCATTCACCAAACTACCTTTCTGCTTTTCGGAGTGCCTGCTTAGCTCACGGTCATCCCATGCCATCTGGCTGCACCCTCCGGACTCATTTGGAAAAAATCACTGCGCCAGACTTCACCGTCAAGCTCCTTCAATATCACTATTCGGTCCTCTATGGCGACCAGCCCCGCAACAAGATGATCGAAAAGAAACTTCTTCACCAACTTCGTAAATGGGAGAGAGAAGCCGTATGAACCTCAGCACTACCCGGTAGTCTTAAAAACGAATTTAGTTTGGCTTTTTTCCCTGCTCTATTTAACGAAAAAAGCCAGATACCAGCAAAACACGTCCTTGTTCCTCTTAAACAGGGGCAAGCGCGTGATTCGGCATCAAGAGTCAGTCTTTCGCTTGCCAGTGACAAGCGATTAGCCAAACTTGCGCCATGAAACTTAGAGAGATTGCTCTTACCTCCAGCGCCTGCCTTTTTGTCGCTTGTAGTCCGAGCCAAACTCCACAGCAAGTAGCACCACCAGTCAGCGCTCAGCCGCTTGTTGTTCGCCCCAACCCTTCCCCGGGCGCCACTCCGTCAATCAAAGCAAAAAGTGCAATCGTAATTAACACCCTAACCGGGCGCATTCTTTTCCAAAAGAACGCACGCACGCCACGAGCCGTTGCTAGCACCCAAAAGCTTCTAACGGCACTTTGTGTCTACCGTGCCGGACCACTCAGCGATCCCGTCACTGTCCAATCTACCGACACCAAGGTAGAACCCACCAAAATTTACGTGAGCGCAGGAGAGAACTACACACGCCAGACTCTCGTCAAAGCCCTCCTCGTAAAATCAGGAAATGATGTTGCAAGGGTTCTAGCTCGAGACGTCTCTGGCTCCCAACCAGCATTTGTGAATTACATGAACCAAACGGCTCGCTCGCTTGGAATGAACCAATCTAATTTCAAAAACCCCCATGGACTCACCGAAAAAGGCCAGTTTTCCACCGCTCTCGATATCGCCATCCTCGCACGGGAAATCACCAAAATCCCCTTCTATCGTCAGTGTATGCGAACCAAGGAATACACATTCACTTTCCCAGATGGCCGCACCAAAATACTCAAAAACACCAATAAAATCCTTAAGCGCCTTCCTTACTGCACGGGCATGAAAACTGGTTACACCTCTGCCGCCGGGCGCTGCCTCGTCTCATCGGGCGTCCTCCGAGGTAAAGCCGTCATCGTTGTTACTCTTGGATCAACAAGTTCAGAAATCTGGAATGACTCTGAAAAGCTTCTTAAATGGGCTCTGGAATAACGCTATTTTCGCACCGCTTGGTATCGCCCTTCGATATGTAATTTCTCACCCTTTAAAACGTGGGTATAACCACCCTCAAGAACTGCTGAGTCTCTCGTTACAGCCATTACGCGCTTACTCCAGACCATCTCCTCTCCATTACGCAAGATGCATCGTCCATCAGAAAGAAATTCGCGAGTGTAGTTACCAGCGTAGGACCACTTTCCTAACAATTTATGTCCTTTCATATTTACAGGCTTGGGAGCGGGCGGAGGATTCCCGACATCAACCTCCATCTTAGTTTCGAACGGAGGCAAGACTCTTAAACGTATATTTTTAAATTCAATTGGAGCGCCTTCTGATTCGAGACACAAATAACCGGCCGCCGGACTAATCCCCTCTCCTCCTGAAACCTCTTCCCCATTCACCCAAAGCCGAACCACTCCTTCGGTAGCCCGAATATAGTAATGATTCCATTCGTTAATCCCTTTTGTCCTGTTCTGTGAAGGAAAGCTCCGCCTTCCATTTGGCGCCACTGGAGGAAAGGGCTTCATTCTGATAGGACCCACCGGAAAAACATCACCGTGACTCGTGAACCAATCGCCCTTTTTCTTATACTGGGCCTCGTAAATCTCTTTGTATCCTAGGTCGAGAACTTGCACCTCAATTCCATGAGGTAAGGCACCCTTGCCAGCCATCAATCGATTAACAGACTGCGGAGTCGCCCACACAAAGACCCCGGAATTCCCTCCCTTTTTCTTGTGCATCCATTCACAGGAAAATTCAAAATTGGTCAGTGGCTTTCGATACCGAATCACGCCGGTCGGGCTGCCCGTGCACCAAGCATGGTTCCCTTCCCATTTCCAGGTATCAGCGCGGCAGTTCACGTTCAGAAAATCCTCGCCAGTCAACTCGACCCACCCCGGCCTGTCACCACGACTAAACTTTGGCTCCATCTTCACTACTAATCCGCTATCAACTTCGCCGGCGATGTCGCTCATCAAGTATGCTGCAATGTCCCGCACGTCTTGATTCTTCAGCCCCATCGCAGAAGCAGAAGGCATCCATGAATGATCCTTGAGATACTCAATTTTCGCATGCGGGCGACGATGCGGGACCTTTAACGTGAGTCCACCCATCGTCTTCACTCGAATCGCTCCAGCATGCCAACTGTAACCTCGTGAAACTCCTTCGAGGCGATGCCCACTCTGCGTTACCACCAAAGGCTTGTCATAGCCATGTGCCAATTCAGCCGACGGGTCAACCATCGCCCGAATCACCTCTTTGACATCCCTCACTTGCCCCCAATTCGTCAAATCCGGACCAAACGGCGTGCCGGTTCCACCGATCTGATGGCATACCATGCATAAAGCTGCTTTGCTTCTCCCATTCCCAGCATCAGGTCTTAACGAAGCAATCTCATCAACCGAACCGGACTCGGTGGGAATACCAAACTTCGTTGGAAAAAGATAACTCTGTGTTAGAGGGACCGGGTCGGGATCGCTAATATCCTTTTCGATAAACTCCCTAATGATCGTCTGGTAATCCTCACCTTGAAAGGACTCGTATTCCGCAAACCTCTTCATAAAGTTCAGATTGCGATTTCTCTCTTTATCGGAATAACAGAGCGCGAACGTGTAAGCAAATCGCCGGAAAGTCTCCACATCAATCTTATTCGCCATTATGCACTCGGCCAGATCAGCCAGAGCTTCCGGACTCCGAAGCCGCCATGCCAGATTCATTTGCCGCTCATTCCAAACCTTTGGATCAGGCTGCTCAGGTTTCACCAATTCAAGATAGACCTGAGATTCAAAATCATCGAAAACCGCACCAAGCGCCTCAAGGTAATAGCGATTCTTTCCATCATAGCCCGCAATCAATTTCACTAAATCATCCTTGATGTCCCGCAACTCCATTCCTCGCATCAAAGCTAGCAACTCCATCCGAACGGATTGAGAGGGATCATCTGACATTTGCGAAACAACCGACCGAAGGAATTTCTTATCTGCCATACGCAACGCTCGGATCGCGAGAACTCTCCACTGTTCGTAGCCGGACGTGAGCATCAACTGAACGGCGGCGGCTCCCCTGATATCTTCCAACTGCGCCAACACATAAGTTGCCCGGGCCACATAGTAAGGATTTCCCTCATAGAGCTTACAAAACTCCATCAATTTCTCAAAAGCATCACCCTTTTCTTTGAGACGTTTCTGAGCAAACCATCGGACTCCCGGCGCCGGACTTTTTAATGCTTCAAGTAGACCATCAGTCGTTAAAAAATTTATCTCGGGCGGTTTGATCGGAGCACCCTTCTTCGCAATGCGAAAAATCCCACCTAACGCATTCCCAGAGCCCCGAGCATTAGTATGGGAATTCCAGTCACTCACAAAAAGTGCACCATCTGTTCCTGCCACCACATCCGAGGGCAAGAAACCCGATGCTGATTTATTCTTGGAACGACGATCGGCCGCGAAGAACGACTTATCCAGATTCTCCAGCTCGATCCGTCCATCCCCTCGCCTCAAATCAAAAGCGAAGACAGCACGATGCACTGTCTCACAAACCAGATATTTCCCCCGATACTCTTTCCCCAACTCATCTCCCTCGATGAAATAATCACCCGTTGGAGCTCCCGGACCCCAAAGATTTCCCGGCGGAGTGACCCCCGGGAAATGCTCCCGCCAGTGTCCCTCGTCACGACGCAGTGATGACTTGGAATGCCGCTCATAAGCATCATTCATAATCTCAGCAGTTACCGTCTTTTTTTCCCAACTCTTCGCCGAGTCCTCCCAAGAGCGGTTACCATCCTCCAACGCAGCATAACCAAAATTCGAATGCTCCATCACCCAAGCCGCGCGCGCGTGAGCCGGATCATCATTATCGGCCTGCAAAATATCCCCAAAAGAAGTCACCACCATCGCGTGTGCATTGCGAGAATTCTGAAAAATAACCTCAGCTCCGCTGCCATCCGGGTTCATGCGAAGCCCAAACCCACCCACATAAATCCGTCCATCGAAACTCTTCTTTCCAATGCTCTGCGGGTTCTGGCTGTAGTATGAACTCGCGTGAATCCGACGCCCATCCGCCATCGTAACATCAGCCCCAATATTACCATGATTGACATACCACTTCCCGCTCGGACCCGGGACCACCGCATGAAGAGCATGATCATGGGCCTGCCCATGAAAACCCTTCGCTATGATTTCCTCCTTGTCGACTTTGGGATCAAAAACATCATCTCGGTCCACATCGGTATAAACATGGATATTTGGAGCCATCGAAATCACGATTTTATTGTCGAAAACACTGATTCCCATCGGTTTCGAGCTAAAGGTTGGCCCAAATTCTTTAACCAAATCCGCTTTCCCGTCGCGATCGGTATCTTCAAGGATCTTAATGCGTGCATGCGCACCCTTTTTTCCTGATCCCTGCAAATCTTCCGTCACCCAAACCCGACCTCTAGCATCTACATCCATCGCCACCGGACTATGTATCAACTCAATTCCCGCCCAAAGTTTCGCTTCTAATCCTGGCGCAACAGTAAAACTCTCAAGCATCGTCTTCTGTTCGGCAACAACAAGACTCCCCAGTAATGAACTAAAGAGGATGTAGGGAGGGAACTTCATAAGATAAGATGATAGAATATCCACTTCGCCCCTCAAACTTAAAAACCTATAGAACACCCTCCTAGATTTTTGCTGCCTTCAATATAATCGACCTGAAGCTCCCTACAAAGAAGCCCCCAAAACCTCCCAGACATAGCTAAAGAATCGAGAAATCATCCAATCGTATTAAAACGCTTTGTTTTCCAGTTGCCTACCGGCCACAACACGACAAGTTTGTCGACCCGAGCCATGAGCATCCAGAAGGAACTCGCCATCCAATCCGCCCATATTTTACGGGAGGCTGGTCACCTTGTTTACTTTGCCGGCGGAGCCGTTCGAGATCAACTTCTAGGACAAACTCCAAAGGACTACGACCTCGCGACCTCGGCTCGGCCCGATGAGGTGCAGGCGCTTTTCCCAAAATCAGATGCCATCGGTAAACACTTCGGCGTTATTATTGTAAAAGATGCTGGTGAAACAATCGAAGTCGCGACCTTTCGGACCGACGGATCTTACAAAGATGGGCGCCGTCCTGATTCGATTGAATTTTCCTCGCCTGAAAAAGACGCACAACGCCGCGACTTTACCATCAACGGGCTTTATCAAGATCCTCTCACGAGAGAAATCATTGACCATGTGGGGGGGCGCGCCGATCTTGACGCAAAAATTCTGCGCGCTATCGGGAATCCAGAAGACCGTTTTAAGGAAGACGCGCTGCGCCTTCTCCGCGCGATTCGTTTTGCAACAACCACCGGATTTGAAATTGAGCCCCAAACTTGGATCGCTATTCAAGAATGCGCTCCCCTTCTCTCACAAATTTCACCTGAGCGAATCCGCGACGAGTTCTCACGTATCATCATAGCTCCCGACCGCAGTCGTGGCCTTGACCTCCTCGTCGAGTCTGGACTCATCATGGAATTTTTACCTGAAGTCACCGACTTACAGGGCTGCGAGCAACCTCCCCAATGGCACCCCGAGGGTGACGTCTACGTTCATACTCGTATTGCTCTTTCCCTTCTCGATTCGCCTCCTCTCCCCCTTGCTCTTGCCGTTCTTTTTCACGATATTGGCAAACCTGCCACCCAGACTTGGGATGCCGAAGCAGAGCGACTTCGCTTCAATAGCCACGATAA
>CESF01136989.1_pt1 | contig 22779 bp, 16 predicted proteins | sample 356331 | NCBI WGS metagenome assembly CESF01 (sample SAMEA2621779, study PRJEB7988) | marine metagenome | biome: marine biome (ENVO:00000447); feature: surface water layer (ENVO:00002042); material: "saline water (ENVO:00002010), including plankton (ENVO:xxxxxxxx)" | depth 5 m
GAGGAATCAATGTCTTCCCGCGCGGCCTGTTTTTGGGCCACGGAATGCGGTCGGGGTTGTAGTATCCGGGCAAATTACCAAAGCACGACCGTCCATATTCCTCCTGCGGATGCGACCGGAAATCTTGATATCATCGCGGATGCGCACGTGCGAGAGGTGATCGTCGGGAAAGATGGCAAGGCCAAGGGAGTGCTCTTTATTGACAAGATCACCGGCAAGGAAGAGCGGGTCAAAGGAAAGGCCGTGGTGCTAGCGGCAAGTAGCGGCGAGACCGTCCGTATTCTTTTGAATTCGGCAAGCGGAAAGGGGATCGCAAATTCCAGCGGTCTCGTTGGGAAATATATCATGGACACAGTGGGTTCTGATATGTCTGGTCAGATTCCGGCCCTTGAGAATCTTCCGGCTCACAACGATGACGGCGCTGGAGGGTGTCATTTCTATTCTCCGTGGTGGCTCTATAAAGAACAGAAGGCGGGGAAGATGGACTTTGCCCGGGGTTACCATATCGAGATCAGCGGGACGCGGGGAATGCCGAAGGGAAATAATCCGGTGCCGGGCCATGTCTTAAAGGGGCTTTATGGAAGAGAGTTGAAGGAAGCGGCAAGGCGATACTATGGTTCCTTCATTCACATCGCCTGCCGTGGAGAGATGATTCCTAATGAAGGATCGTTCGCGGAGCTCGATCCGGAGGTGAAAGACAAGTGGGGCATTCCAGTGATGAAGTGGCACTGGAAGTGGAGTGATCACGAATGGAATATGGCGGTTCATGCCCAGAAAACCTTTGCTGAAATTTTCGAATCAGCCGGAGGCAAGGGTCTTTTTGATCCTAAACGTGATCCTAAAAAGACTCTTCTAAAAGGAGGCCAGGTTATCCATGAAGTGGGTGGAGCGATTATGGGGGCTGATTCGAAGAAGTCGGTTTGCAATCAGTGGAATCAGACGTGGGATATCAAGAATCTCCTTCTTTGCGATGGCGCTCCCTTTGCCTCAAATGCTGATAAGAATCCCACCGAAACGATCATGGCTCTAGCCTGGCGAGCCGCCGACCGTCTCATAGAACAAGCACGGAAAGGAAACCTTTAAAATGAATTCTCAAGATCAAGAAAACAGACTTCCTCGACGTCGGGTCCTGCAGTGGTTTGCCGCAGTGGCGGCGGCCGAGGGCATGGCTCTGCCATCTGCTTTGGGGCAAGAGGCAAAACCTGCCGCGAGCGGTTATGGTCAGGATCCGGTCATGGCCAAATCATACGAGAAGGGAGAAGCCTGGCCCTTGACGATGACGGAAACAGAAAAGAAGGCGACGGTTGCTTTGGCCGATATGATTTTCCCGGCAGACGATTTGGGGCCCGCCGCCAGCGAGGTGCGTGTGGCTGATTTTATCGACGAGTGGATCAGTGCTCCTTATCCTAGGCAGAAGGGTGATCGTGGTGCGATTGTGCCGGGCCTTAAGAAGCTGGATGAGGAGTGCCAAAACAATTTCGGAAAGAACTTTGCGGACCTTTCGGAAGAGGAAAAGAAAAAGGCCTGCAATATCATGGCGAAGGGAAATCACTTTTTTAACGTGTTCGTGAACCTAGCATCGGGTGCTTATTACAGTGATCCGCGTTGCTGGAAGGCTCTCGGATACGAGGGCAACGCACCCTATGGAGGTCCCTTCAAAGGGCCGCCCGAGGAAGTCTTGAAACAGGCTGGTGTGGAGCAGACAGTTGATTAAGAAATCCCGCAGATCGCTCAGTGGGATTCCGATCGTAGGTGAAATGCGGGAGGCGGGCGATTTAAAGGGTGTTGCGTTGTCGTCCGGCTCGGAAGGCTTCAGGTGATCTGCAAATCAAGGGCGCGGCAGGCTCAAGTTGGCTAGGTTATGGTTGGATCCTGCTATCTTCTTTTGGGTGACACGCCTGCACTGGTAACCTTTTTTAGAAGTTGGATATTTTAATGGACCTGATTGATTCGGTTGCGATGCAAAAAGTTCCCACAGACTCCTTTCTTGGGCCAAACAAAGGGCGCTTGAAAAGCGTGCGGCATGTCGTGCTCGATATGGATGGGACGATCTATCTGGGAGGGCGTCTGTTTGCTGAAACTTTGCCATTTCTGGCGACCCTCAAGGAGTTGGGGATTGGGTGGGATTTTTTGACAAACAATAATTCGAAAAGCCGGGCTGATTACGTGGAATCCTTGGGTCAGATGGGCATTGTCGTAGAGGCGGAACAGGTGGTCATGTCAACTGATGCGTGTGTTGCCACTTTGCGTCGTGACTATCCGGAAGTGCGCCGAATTTTTGTCCTAGGAACGTCAGGAATGAAAAAGGATTTAGGGGGTGCTGGATTTGAGGTGGTGTCGGAGGAAGGGTGTGATGCGGTGGTGGTGGGTTACGATACAAGCTTGAATTACGAGAGTCTTTGTCGGGCAGCCTACTGGATTGGACAGGGAAAGCCATATCTGGCCACTCACCCGGATCTTGTGTGCCCGACCGAAATGAAAACCATTCTACCGGACTGTGGGGCGATCTGCGCTTTGTTGGAGTCTGCGACGGGGAGAAAACCGGACCAGGTATCGGGCAAGCCCAACCCGGCAATTCTTGAGGCGGTCATGAATCGGAGGGGTTTGACTGGGGGAGAGGTGGTGATGGTTGGAGATCGAATTTATACAGACATGCGCATGGCCCGGGAAGCGGGGGTTCTGGGAGCATTAACCTTGACGGGTGAAGCTACGCGGGACGAAGTTACAGCCCCGGCTTCTGCTCCTGATTTGATCATCAATGACCTCGGCGAATTGGAGGCCTTGTTAAGATCCTCGCGATCAATACCTCTTTAATCATGGAACCATTTCTCTATCAAAGTATCGGCGGCGGGATTGTATTTCTCGTGGGGATAATTTTTGCGTGGCGGCAGGGATACTTGGGGTGGAGTGGACGGGGGTTATGGCATCTCCTACTGTGTCTTGGAGTCTACTTCCTCTTTTTGGGGATGACGGCATTTCTGCAGTTTGCGCCGATGGAAGAAGCTCCGGCTCAAGCATACAAGGGCGGGGCTGACCATGTCTTGGGTAGCGAGGGGAAGACCCGCGGGACGAGCTTGGATTATGGAATCATGATCGGATATTTCGCGATTATCCTCATCGTGGGGACTTGGTTTGGGCGCCGCCAAAAGACGACGAAAGATTTCTTTTTTGGAGGGCAGCGGTTCTCCGGCTGGCTCATCGGATTTAGCTTAGTAGCGACCACGGTAGGGTCGTATAGCTTTGTGAAATATTCAAACAAGGGGTTTGGGTATGGGCTCTCGAGCAGCCAGTCCTACCTCAATGACTGGATTTGGTTGCCATTGTTATTATTCGGCTGGTTGCCGATTTTATATTTTTCACGGGTGACTTCGATTCCGGAATACTTTGGCCGGCGGTTTAATTCGAAGGTCCGATTTTGGGCAACGATGTGTGTGCTAGTTTATTTGGTGGGTTACGTTGGGGTTAATCTTTTCACGATGGGCAAAGTGCTGAATGCCTTGTTGGGCTGGCCGATTCCGACAGCAGCACTCATTGTGGCGGTGATTTCAGCGACCTATGTGACGGCGGGTGGACAAACCAGCGTGATCATGACGGACCTCTTTCAGGGCGTTATGCTGCTCTTTACGGGTGGTTTGATTCTTTATTTGGGGATCGATTACCTTGGTGGATTCGGGGCTTTTTGGGAGAATTTACCAAGGGGGCACCGGACTGCTTTCCCAAATTTTAATGAAGACCCGGGGTTTCCAAGTGTGGGGATTTTCTGGCAAGATGGCATTGCTAACACTGCCATGTTTTATTTTCTCAATCAAGGGATGGTGATGCGGTTCTTAGCTGCAAATTCGCTGCGAGAGTCGCGTAAAGCAGCCGTTGGAATGGTCGTGATTTTAATGGTGGTGGCAGCATGTGTTGTGGGTGGCGGTGGTTGGATTGCGCGTGCCATGGTGAACCACGGAGACTTGCCAAATACCGTGGAAGCGGGTCAGGCATTCTACGTCGCGACAGAATTGCTGAGTAGTCCCGGAGTTTTCGGGTTAGTTTTGGCGGCTTTGACGGCAGCGTTGATGTCGACCGTCGATACTTTGATAACGGCAGTGGCAGCAGTGGTTGTGAACGATGTTTACAAGCCCTACATCCGCCCTCAGGCCACCGAAGCGCAGATGATGAGAGCAGCTCGGGTAACGTCGGTGTCGGTGACGGTTTTTGGAGTTGTTCTTGTGCCTCTCTTCATGATGTTTGATTCCATTTATGAAGCACATGGTGCATTTACGGCTGCAGTGACTCCTCCCCTAGTGGTGGCATTGTTGATGAGTGTGTTTTGGCGGCGCTTTACCGCCACCGCAGCGCTGTGGACGATTGTTGGGGGCCTCATTGCCATTGGGATCTCGTTGTTTGTGCCGGAGGTGATCAAACCTTTTGCGCAGGGAGTGCCCATGAAGGATGCGGGAGATGGGATCTTTGACGGCATGAAGCAGTTCAAGTACATGCGGGCGTTTTTCGGGCTGGTGGTTTGTTCGACCATCGGGGTGGTAGTGACGCTATTGACCAGACCGGAAACGGCAGAGCGACAAAAAGGCCTGGTGTGGGGAACGGTGGCGGATGCCATTAAACGTTACAAAGGATCGGCCGGATCCGAACATGAGGTCGTTGAGGCCATGGCGAAGGTGGAGCGCCTTGAAGAGGAACCGGAATTGTGTGGAGAGGCAAGGTTGGCTGGGGTTACCATTTCACGGGCCTTGGCAGACGACTTGGGCGCAGCCTGTGGTGATCTTGTTTATGTCAGCGATACTCGTAAGTGGTTGGGTGGACTCCGATCGAGTCACGCGGTTGTGATCGCGGTATCTGAGGGCGAAGGAGAGCCCATGATCACTCTGGGTTCCGATACCTATGAAATAGTCGTGGTGTCGAAACGAGCGGAGAAAGCCGTGCTGGTCAGGCGCTTGTATTAGGCAAGCAGAGTCAAAGGAAGAACGGGGTCCCAAAGGATTTCACAGGAAATGAATGGGAGAAATTCGGGGCATGCGTTGCTCTACTTAAGTGCTTTTGCGTTGGGCGGGACCCAGCCGTTCTTGTCGCGTTTGCGTTTGATAACCCAGGCTTTTTGGGCTTCGTTTTTTTGGGCTTTAGTGGGGCCGCTGAGGGGCCATTCGGCATCAACTTGGTGGGCGTCTTTGAAAATATCTTCGGCTTTCTTGACGAGATCGGGACGTGATTTGGCGAGGTTGTTTTTTTCTCCGGCGTCTTTAATGAGGTCGTAAATTTCGATGGACTTGTTGATGCCGTTTCGGACTGCTTTCCACGAAGGGTTTTCGCCCCATCGAGCAGCTTGCACGACGGCCCCTTTGTGGAGTTCCCAGTAAAAGTAATCGCGTTTTGGTGCTTCGCCTCCTTTGAGATAGGAAAGGAGCGAGTGACCGTCGGTTTGGTATCCCTCGGGCGGTGTGGCTCCGCTCATTTCGATGAAGGTGGGCATGAGATCCCAGAGGGCCCAAGGTGATTTGTCGACACGGCCGGCGGGAACGGTTCCGGGCCACCAGGCGAAGCCGGCTTGCCGAAGAGCCCCTTCGTACATACCGCGCTTATATCCGCGAAGGCCATTTGCGTCCTGCTTGAAGAGCTTGCCGATTTCGGAGGAAGGATTGAACGACGAGCCGTTATCGCCGGTGAAAACGATGAGGGTATTTTTATCAATGCCGAGTTCGCGGAGAGTGTCGACCAGTTCGCCGATATCGGAGTCGATGCGGGTCACCTGGGCCGCGTAGGATTTTTGTTTCATGGTCCACGGCTTGTCTTTGTAGATGCCAAGGTCATCGATTTCATGAGCGCCGTGGGGGAGGGTGATGGCGTAAAACATCATGAAGGGATCCTTGGCATTTCCTTTCACCCACTTGATCATTTCATTCTGAATCAATTCTTGGGCGTAGGTTTTCCCAACTCCTTTGCCGGTGTTTCCGGGGAGGCGCACCGGATTGTCATTATCGTAAAGGTAAGTGGGGAAGTAGGAATGAGCGTGCCGTTGGCAGTTGTAGCCGAAGAAGCGGTCTATGCCTTGTTTGTGCGGACTTCCGCTAGTGTCAAAGAATCCCATACCCCATTTCCCAAAGGTCGAGGTGGCGTATCCGGCAGCCTTGGCGACTTCGCCGATGGTGACGGTTTCGGCAGGGATGGGCCATTGACCTTCGGGAGCCATTTCGCGGTTGCCACGGACGGGGCATTTCCCGGAGTGAAGTCCGGTGAAGAAAACGGAGCGACAAGGGGCGCAAACGCTCGTGCCGCAGTAGGCCTGCATGTAGCGGGTGCCTTCCTTGGCGAGTTGGTCAATGCGAGGAGTCTTGATTAACTCCTGACCGTAAACGCCGAGATCTCCCTGTGCTATATCATCGGAGAGGATGAAGATAAAATTGGGCTTTTTTTCGTCAGCTACAGCTAGAGGCAAGGTGACGTTGACTAGGAAGAGGGCTGGTGTGAGTTTTTTAAGGAAGGAGAGAGGTTTCATCAGGTGGCTTTCCCTCAAGTGTCCAAATTTGAGGGAAGACTGCAAGGAGGGGATTCTGGAAGAATGGGTCGGCGAAAGCGCTGAGTTTTGCTAATCTCTGAAGAAGTGGACGCTTGAGGCTTTCGTTAGTTGAGTTCCACTTTGAGGCGGAAGAAGAGTTTGTCTTCTGAAGTGAGATATTCGGAATCACTCAGAAAAGTCAGGCTGGCGGTGCCGTCTCCATTGTCGATTCTTGAGACTTCGGGAAGGTCGCCGGAGGCATCGATCCAGACTGCGAGGTCTTTGGAACTCTGGAGGTTGATCGTGAGGTCACTGGCCGCAAGATTGATGGGGGTGGTGATTTGGACGGAAGTGCCGATGACTGAGACTTCGAATGGACTAGGTTGAGACTGGGTTGGAGAGGCTCCAAAAGCGTATTCGAGAAGATTGGAAAGGCCGTCGCGGTCGGGATCGGCGTTGGGGTCTCCAGTGAAGCCGGAGGGTTCTGGTTCGCCGGGTGTTCCTCCAACAAAGGAGCCTTGTTTCCAGCTGGTGGCAAGGCCGTGGTCGGGGGAATTGGTGGTTTCGATAAGGACGAGACTAAAGCCGCCGCCATCGGGTCCGTTGGGCCATGGAAGTTCGTCGTCGTAGGTGAATTCTTGGATTGAGCTGTTGCTTGCGTCTTCCAGCTTCATGCGATCGCTTCCGTTGTTGAGGCGGGACCCATTTTGGAAGATTCCCGCGATGGGCTTCCCGGGTCCGTGAATTGCTTCGAAGGCGGTCTCATCAAGGATGACTAGAATTCGGGCTCCCGGGGCAAGTCTGGTGCCATCGGGGAAGGTGAAATCAATTCCTTCAGTGAATTTAACCCCGCCGAGTTCGAGAGTTTTGGTGTCACTGATGTTCATTAGCTCGACATACTCGGCATCGCCGTTGGGGCTGGCCGGATGGTACATAATCTCGCTGACGACGAGGTAGAGCTGGGTATCCGAGGGCTTGTTTGGAGTGTTGATGGTGTCAACAACGACTCCATCTTCGTTCTTCAGAGTGAGGATTTCACTAAAGTTCGAGAGGTGTCCCGAGTAGGGCGAGGCGGTAAGGAGTTCCTCTCCTCCGGTTGGGGATGTGGCCCGGTTGATGAAGTCCTTGCTGCTAGGGGTGACATAAAGGTCTCCGTTTCGTTCGATAACAGTGCCGGCTTTAAAAGTGAACCTCACTCCTCCTTCAAGAGTCCAGTTCGAGAAGTCGATTTCGGTGTTCTCATTGTTGTGGATTCGGATGAATTCTTCCTCTTGGTTTCCGCTGGCAGGATTGGCTTCCATTTCCGCGAGGGTAAGGCTGGGGCTGCTGGTCTGGCTGGAGGGAATGAGTGAATTGTAGTTATTGAAAAGAACATTTCGACGACTATTGAGATAGCTGTTGAGGGAGTTTACACTACTGCTTAAAGGTGGAGAAGCGGGGCCAATGATGTCTTGGGCGAGTTGTTCAAGGATGCGATCGTTTGAAGGGGTTGAGGAAGGCTGAAGGACTTCGTCCATTAGGGTGCGCAGGCGGCGCAGGTAGATGCGTTGGGTAACTGGTTCTTCAAAAATGACATCGTAAAGGATATTCCATTGGTTGGCGTTCTGCTTCTTGTGCTCTTCATCACCGAAGAAAGGATGAGGGAGAAAGGTTCCGCCATCTCCGCGGACGCCGAAGGTATAGTCCTTGTCCCAGGGGAGAAGGCGCCAGCGTTCGTCACCGCGAGTATCGAGATACATATAGAAATTTTTACGAAGGTCGTCGGCATCTTGAATGATGGAACGCGCAGCGAGATAATTGATGACCTGGGGGAGATCGAGGTTGTCGATGATCCACTTACGTCTCTGTGCCGGAGTGGGAAGATTAAGTCCGGCCACAAGATCCACGGCGGAATCGATATTACCTTTGTCGCCAGTTTTCTTTTCAATACCGGTAATGGTGTCGAAGAATACGGGGTTAAGGTTACTGCGTTGAACGAACTTATAAAGGTCGCCTTCCTCGTCGTAACCATAGCGGTCAAGATAGTCTCCGTCCGCTTGCTCAATCGCGATGCCGACCCGATCATTAGCCCCATTGACACGAAGTTGCCAGAGGTAGGAGAGACTCGATTCATTACCGGCGAGGCGGTGGGTATCGAAGGCGAGGGTTTGGCGAACGTAGGTGCTATCTGCTCCGCGACCATTGATGTTGATCTCCCCAACTGCGGGCATCTTTTCATTGATGTAGAATGAATCGCCGCGGTTAAAATCGAACTTTTGGGATTGAGATCCGTTGGTGGCTTGTCCGCGCTGGCGGACAAAGATGTTGTCATAAAAGCGATCTTGGAAGTAGACCGAGGCCCGGGTTCCACCGCGGGTGTTTCCGGCCGATCGATTTTGGCTGAACCACTGGAGGAGTGGGAGGTCCGAGGAAACGGAAGGGTCGCTTGTTACGGTGCCAAAGTATTGCGCAGATTGATTGTTGCCTGTTTGATCGAGGAATAAAGGGGCTCGAGAAGAGCTGTCCGATACGTCGTTGGCGGTGATAAACCATCGCACCATGTCTTCCTGACCATAGGCGGATGAGGGGATGGTGGCAGTGTAAATGGAATCACCTGCGAAGGTGTCATTTCCGGCTCCGTTGTCGAGCATCGCGATGGTAGTCGAGGATCCGTATTGAACGCGGTAGGTGAGCTCGACATCCCCAGTCGTAATCAGCCTGGGCGAGACGGAGGCGGTCACGATGATGTTCTCGTTTCCGGCCGGTTGTTTTGGAGTATGTGAAACGTTGATGATTTCAGGGCCAGGGTTGGCAGAGCCACTGAGGTTTTCCGAACCCGGGGTGGGTGATGCGAGATACCCGGAAAGAAGTGGGCCAGTGGGAGGGGCGGTGGCGGTGAGCTCAGCGTCTATGAGAAGGTCACTGCTGCCGGCGCTGCGGTTTAGACTATGGAGGGCCAGAACATTGATTCCATTTTGGAGATCGCTGATGAAAGAGGAGATATCGATCTCATCAATATTGGCATTTTCGTTGGCGTTGGCGGTAGCCCTGCTCTCCCAAGTTGGGGTATTGGGAGCATTACGAGAAGTGATAAGCTTACCGTTAAGGTAGGCGACATAACCGTCGTCATAGCGCGCGCGGAAAGTGAGGGTGCTGATTTGAGTAGTATCTTCGATCTCGAAAGGAATCCGGACATAAGCGGTCGTGCCGCTCCCAGAGAGTTGGCTCCCAATATTGATATCGATGAAGGGAAAATAATCCCTGCTATTGTCAAAACCGACGCCTGTTCCGGTTTCGGGGCGAATCCAACCTTGGGTGTCAAAAACAGGGAAGGTCCATGAGAGTCCAAGGGTTCCGTCTTGTGGAATGAGAACTGAGGCGTTCGAGTTTTCGAGGAGGTCGGTTGATTCGCTGCCTTCAGCGAACGTGCCGTAGGAGACATCTCCGAATTGGGAGGGGAATTGGGGAGAATATTCGCTTTTGATAGTGGTGCCGTTTGGCTCGACGAGCGCTAAGTATTCGCCGCCGGTGGTGAGCTTGAAGTTGGTGTGGAGAAATCCATCGGGATCGACATAGTTTTCGGTGTCTCGGCCGGAGGCAAAGATGATCAGGTAGGAATTTTGGATTAGGGATGTTCCGGCAGGAAATTCCCATTTGTTGAGATTATTTTCGGAATCGGTGAGTGACCAACCGGAGAGGTCGATTGGTCCGGGGCCGGCATTGTAAAGCTCGATCCAGTCAGAGGACTCGCCGTTGCCATCATTGAGGGTGTCGCCGTTGCTGGCCATGAATTCGTTGATGCGAAGGCCAGAATTTGGAATGGCGTTTCCGACAAGGGCGTTGAGATTCACAATCGTAATGGGATTGATAGCATCATTGCTGGAGATGCGAAGTTGGGCGGAGAAGGAGCCTTCGCCACCAGCAGGGTCGAATTGAAGGGTGACAGTATCGCTGCTAAGAGGGGCGATCAAGGTAGGTGCGGAGATGATTTTGAAGCTGTTGGCGTTACTCCCGGTAAGTTCGGTTCCAGAGATTCTGAGGCTTTGTCCTCCACCAAGATTTTTGATCGTAACTGAATCGGTTTCAGGGCCGGCATCGATCTCGAAGTTGCCGAGGTCAAAGAAGCCCGGGGCCGAGATACGGGGGTCGTGAATGAAGCCACTCAAAGCAACCGAGGTTGCTGGTTGGGTGGCATCGTTTGTCTCGAAATCCAGTGAGGCATTCACGGAGCCGGTGATCCCGGTGGGATTGAAGGAAAACTGAATCACTCCGCTGCTGGAAGGGATAATGCTTCCTGGTAAAGAGAGGACCAAAAATGAGGAGGAATTTGGGCCACTAAACGATAGGTTGGATAGAGTGAGGTTTTGAGTGGCGCCGAGATTGGAAACTTCGAGGTTGAAGGTCTGGATGGAGCCATCAAGGTCGAGATTGAACGAGTTGTCGACTTGCAAGAATGGGTCAGTAGGAGGAACAGTGTCTTCGAAAGCAATCTCACCGAGCCCTACGCGGTCTCCCCCCGGAGTGCCGCCTTGTCCGTTTCGCCAGTTGTCGGTGAAGGTCAGTTCTACATAGCGGGCGGTGACGTTTTGACTGAACGAATTTGAGTCGCGGGTGGTGGCGCTGAAGGCAGCCTGAAAAGAAGGGGAGTAGGGGATTGAGTTTCCGAAGCCTCTGGTGCCTTCCGTGCTTGTGGCGAAACGAAGGCTGAAGTCACGTCCGCCATTTGTGTTGGAATTGGCATACCCCCAGGTGCTGATTTCGCTGAGACCGCGGTCGGCGCCAAGATCGATGATGAGAACGGGGTCAGCCACTCCATTGGCGAAGTAGTCGCCTCCCCCATTGGGGGCATTCGTGACCCAAGTACTGGTAGAACCTCCCCCTATGCTATTGTGGGGTTCTGTGGCTTCAAATCCCGAACTAGGTCCCTGGATTAGGTTGTTGACCAAATAAAGGTCACGGCCGGAGGTGGAACTCGAGATTGAGGAAATCGGGTGAAAATCAGCGGCGGAAAGTCCAAGTGAAAGAAAAACGAGAAGAACCGAAGTGCGGAAAAGCTTCATAGATTGAAGGTGAGATCTTGTTAAAGGTGGACGGAATTGGCGCGCTTGCAAGAAAGCCCCGACCGGATGTCTGATCTGATCAGGGCTGACAGAGGAAAATATGTTTTGTCAGTTAGTGCTGCATGACGTGGTAGAGAACATTTTTTTCACCTCCTCAGCGGAAATCCCCCTCTTTCTGAGGGATGCGATGGCTTGGGCATCGTTTCTTTTGGCAAGTCGTTCGCCTGATTGATCAGTCACGAGTTTATGATGCAGATACTCCGGTTCTGGAAGCCCCAAAAGGCTTTGTAAAATCCGATGGACGTGAGTGGAGGGAAGAAGGTCTTCACCCCGCGTGACATGGGTGATTTCTTGGGCTGCGTCATCGACTACGACAGCAAGATGATAGGAGGTTCCGATATCCTTGCGTGCTAAGATGACGTCTCCAAGAAGTCCATGGACGACTTTGATATCTCCGTGAATCTTGTCTTGGAAGCTGAGTAGACCGATCAATGAGGCGGCTTTTTTTGAGTCAAGCCGCCAGGCGGGTTCGCGGTCGCGAGGAGCGTTTTTAAGTCCGCGACACGTCCCTGGATAAAGAGGCCCTTCGGGACCCTGTGGAGCTTGAACCAGATGGCTTAATTCTTCTTCGATATCCCGTCGTGTGCAGTAGCAGGGATAAACGACGCCCATTTCCTTAAGCTGCTCCAGAGCCTTCTCATAGTGTTTGAATCGGTCCTTTTGTCTCCATGGTTCTCCGTTCCAAGATAAGCCGAGCCATTTTAGATCCTTCAGGATCTCGTCGTAGTATTCCGGGCGCACGCGGGTGTGGTCGATGTCCTCAAAGCGGACCAAAAAACGGGACTTTTCTTTATTTGCAAGATCATAAGCTACCTTGGCCGCGTAGGCATGGCCGAGGTGGAGTTTTCCAGTTGGACTGGGGGCAAATCGGGTGGTGATCATCGTGTCGCTAAAAAAGTAATAGCCCGATTAGGGGGTGGCGTCTACCTAACGAGTGGAAGTGAAGAAAAAGGTGGGTATTGTCGGCGTAGGTCTCACAATTTCCCAACAGGGTTTCCCACAGGTTAAGATCTTTGTGATGAACTTGAAAAGGAATACTAGCCTGTTGATCCCGCTCCTGCTCTGCTGGAGACATGAGCGAGGAAATTTCTATGCGCCCGATTGGTTGGGTCGAGAGTTGTTTCGGTGAGAAGTTTGGCACGCCTCGGCAGAGCGGGATTGTTCCTGAGGCGCGTGGACGCGTTGTGTTTTCTGACGAGGTTCCCTCGGACGCGAGTCGAGGGCTTGAAGAGTTTAGCCATATCTGGATTGTCTTTCTTTTTGATCAAGTAAAAGAAGATGAGGTTCGCTGGTTCGTCCGACCTCCGAGACTAGGTGGCAATCAGAAGAAGGGCGTCCTTGCCACCCGTTCACCTTTTCGGCCCAATCGAATCGGGCTTTCTTTAGTCGCTCTGGAATCAGTCTCCAAAGGGGCCTTGGAGGTAAGTGGGTTGGATCTCGTTGAAGGCACCCCGGTGCTCGATATTAAGCCTTATTTGCCTTATGCTGAATCCTTAAGCGAGGCTGAAGGAGGATTTGCCAAAGAGGCTCCCGAGCCGCTTGCGGTCGAGTTTTGTGATGAGGCGAAAGTGGGACTTAGTGAAGAGACGATGTCCTTAATTGCGAGGGTTTTGGCGATTGATCCGAGGCCAGCTTTTCATAATGACGGGGAACGAATTTATGGATGCCAACTGGCAGGGGTAAATGTCAAATGGCAGGTGAAAGGCGGTCGGGTTTTAGTCCTTTCGCAAGAGAGTCTTTCCAGTAGCCAAAACATCGTTTAATTAGAGCTATGGAATATGACTTCGAGAGCGAGCAGGCTATCGACTTTCAAAGCGACCTTTTTTTTATGAGTCAGGCTTTGCGGGAGGCAAGTAGAGCTTATGAGGTAGGCGAGGTTCCAATTGGAGCAGTCGTTGTCCGTGATGGCGAAGTCATTGCAAGAGCGTGGAACCAGGTTGAGACCCTCAAGGATGCTACTGCTCATGCCGAGATGTTGGCTCTGACTTCTGCGCAAACAGCTTATGGTGATTGGCGGCTTGAGGGGGCGACTTTATACGTGACCAAGGAACCTTGTCCGATGTGTGCCGGAGCGATTGTTCATTGTCGACCGGATCGTGTCGTCTATGGGGCAATGGATCCAAAGGGAGGAGCCGCTGGGGGTTGGATTAATTTACTCCAAAGCAATCCACCTTTGAATCACCACTGTGAGATCACAATGGGGGTAATGGAGGAAGAGTGTGTTGCAATGCTGAAGAGTTTTTTTAGGGAAGCGCGCGAAAAAAAGGCCCGTCTCAAGGATGAGCGCGGGCCTGAAAAATAGAGGGTGGTCTATTCGCGGTTGCCGAAAGGAATCTCTCCTTCCGTGGTGAAACCATTTAAGAGGCCTCCGAATACTCCACCTGATTTTAATTTGAGGTCCTTACGATATTGATCTATTTGATTTTCGTTGAGAACAGGACGCATCGCCTCAACTTTAGCATCGATTCGTGCGTCCATTTTTGCCTGTGCCTGTGCCATCATGGCCCGAGGATCCTGATCAATCTCTCCGCTTTCGATATCGTCGGAGCTGGGAATCATTGCCGTAGCAATTCCCAAGGTATCGGAGTCCAATTCTATTCCAAATCCCTCGGTGATCATCGAAACAAGGCCTGTTGCTGGGGTTTCATTTCCAACCGAAGTTTCGGCATTCTTATAAAGAATGTCATAGGCCGCATCTTTTTGTTCTTGGGAGAGATCAAGGTTGCTCAGTTTGGCGAGTTCCTTGAGTGCCTGTGCTTCGACTTTGTTAGCGATTTCACGTTTCTTAACACCTTCAAGTTCTTCCTGCTGTTCCGGGGTGAGGATCTCGGCAAGTGCCTCATCGATTACGTCTGTGTTAAATAATTCACTCATATTTGATGGATCGAAATCTCCTTCCATCATTTCACCAAATCGATTCATTCTATCTGCAGCGGCCTTCTTGAGGCTCGCTTCCTGTTCTGGAGTGAGATTCAGTTGGGCAACGAGTTTGGAAATACGTGCATCAAGCTTAGCTTGTTGGCGATTTTTGAACATTTGCTGCATGCGATTACCCATATCGCTGTTGTCATCTTCAAAATCAAAAGGGATGGCGTCGATGGGCGGGGAATCTTCTTCTGGGGTGACGATTGAGCGTTCGCTGGCTTCGCGTTTCTCATTCTCGGAAGCAGCAATCTGGCTTTTTGAAGGGGTCTTCTTTTCTTCGACTGCGGGCTTAGCAGTGTTTGCCGTATCTGCCTTTGGGTCGGCCTTGGCAAGCCAGGCGATGGAAGCGCCAATTGCGATACAGCTTGCGGCGAGGAGGATATTAAATTTCATAACGTTAGAATTTGTTTCTTCGTAAAAGCCTTATGAGCTTGGCGTTGATTTGGTTACAACTGGTGTGATTAACCCTCAGAGGTAATACTACAACGTCAAGAGAAAGTGAATTTGTTCTAATTCCTTGTAGAAATCGTCTGGGGAGAATTCCGTAGTCAGTCGTGGATTGGTCCTGGCCTAATGCTTATTGCCTTGGGGGTTGGGCCATGGGCTATCCTCATTTTGATTCGTAACCATTTGGTCGCGGAACATCTTGTTATAGCTTTTCCAGAAAGCACCACCTTCGTCGATCCCAGAGCTTTGATTAAGAGTGGGCACTCCCATCGTGGGTGCCGTAATGGGAGAGATCGAAATGGCAGAGATGATTTTCGAGGGTGTCCCTCTGCCCGGTGGAGTTGGTCGGCGCCCAATTTGAATCTGCGCCTTTTTTTGCGAAGCATCGTCATCGATCTCATCCGAAGGCGGTGCGATATAGGGCACTTGTTGAGGGATTTCCTTTTTGAGGAGAGCTTTCTTCAGCTCTTGGCTACCGATGAGCAGTAGACGTTTCTTTAATTTCCAGGGAATGGATCCGCGTTGAAGCGGATTTCGATCTCGTCCATCGGAGCTAGGAGAGGAGTCACTGCGCGCTCGGGAACAAAGCGGACCATGCTCATCGCGATCGCGCTACTTGCTGTCACGAGAATAAGGCTAGAAAGAATGGCAGATCCTCGACGGCCACCGCTTGAAAGAAAGATGATGCGTTCTCGAAGAGGAACATGACCAGCCATCGCAAGAGAGAGAGGAGGTGCGGAGGCGGATTGGGCAACGTCGCAAAGTGCGTTAGCGTAGATATTAGGGTCGGTTCCTTTCTCAACTAAGTGGGCATCACAAGCGTATTCGCATTGTGATAGGAAAGTGCGACGTAACCACCAGACTGATGGGTTGAACCAGTGGAGAACACAGACAATGTGTGCTAGTGTAGCCATCCAAAGGTCGCGACGTTGGACATGTCCGAGTTCGTGAAGAAGTGCCATTCTCAGGGTCTGCGGTGACCAGTCGGTCGAGCTTTCTGGAAGGTAAATACGTGGGCGAATCAACCCCGAAACAACTGGCGAAGTGAGGCGAGGATGAATACGCAAATCGACACGCTTTGATATCGCAAGTTCACACAAGGTTTCTTGAAAAGCAGGGAGATCATTGGCGAGTCTTGATTCGCGATTCCAGCGTTGCATCGAAAGAACATCGATGAGCCCACGTAATCCAAAAAATAGAAACCCTAAGGTCCAAACGGATGGGAGAATCGAGGGACTTAGCGAGGTCGATGTGCCAAGGTTTCCTTCAACGGAAACTGAGTATTTGGGGAGAAAGTTGAGGAGCGGAAGAATAAGGAGCAGCGCGAGGATAGCCACAGTGACCCGAGGATCAGTAGCAGGGTTCCGACGCACGAAAACCCACATCGCGAAAGCCGCGAGGAGAGAGAAGACGAGCGAAGGGATAATCATGGCCTAGGGCTACTTGATGAGTTTTCTAATCTCGGCGATTTCTTTTTCGCTTAATTGTTGGTCGCTCGGATCGAGGAGGGCCGCGACGAGGTTTTCGGGTCTTCCTTTGAAAAAAGTCCCGAGGAGGTTTTTGAGCGCGGTGCGTTTCGCTTTGTTTTCGTTAATGACGGGACTGTAAAGATAGCGACGCCCTTCCTTAGAGTGTTTGACCATATCTTTATTCTCGAGTGTCGCTAAGAGAGCTCGGACGGCCGAGTAAGAGGGAGGGTCGGGTAATTCATCTTGCACATCTTGCGCGGTAGCTTCTCCCAGACGGTATAGGATATCGAGAAGCTGTCGCTCACGGCGTGAAAGTTCACCTTTTTCCAGACGGTTCATGAGCGAAGAATAATGTGTGCTAAAAAAACCGCAACATAAATGTTGGAAAATTAGCATTGATGTTCTTGTGTTGATGGCAGTTGAATTTGGTGGCGTGAGAAGTTACTCACGGGAGTGATCTCGCTTGGTGGTGGAAATTCGTTCGGTGAAGAGATGCGGATGGTTTTCTCAGAGACCGGTCTGCTCTCAAAGTCTCCTGACTTTGAATACCGTGCGGAACAGCAGCAAATGGCTGGCGAGGTTGCCGAAGCGCTCGAGGGTGAGCGTTCTTTGGTGGTCGAAGCAGGAACCGGAGTCGGCAAGTCGTTGGCCTATTTGATCCCGGCGGTGGAGTATGCCATTCGCGAAGGAAAGAAGGCAATCATTTCAACTCACACAATCAATTTACAAGAGCAGCTAATCGGGAAAGATTTGCCAATAGTGCGTAAACTTTTGGCGGAGCCTTTTGAAGCAGCTCTTTTAAAAGGTCGGGGGAATTATCTCTGCCCGATGAGATTGCGCCGGGCCATGGATAATGGTGGTGATCTTTTTACTTCGAGCGAGCAAGAGGAGCTCATGGAGATTTGGAAATGGGCGGAGTCGACCCGTGATGGAACCAAGAGTGATCTGGATTTCGAACCGTCGCTCAAAGTGTGGTTACAGGTTTGTAGTGAATCGCACATCTGCACTCAGCGAACATGTGGACCACGCGGAAATTGTTTTTTTCAAGAGGCTCGCAAGTTTGCTCAAAGCGCCCGCGTTCTTGTCGTAAATCACAGCTTGTTTTTTTCACTACTCAACCCTGAGGAAGAGATGTTGGAAAACGAATCGGGATTCTTGGTTCCTAATGATTTCGTGATTTTTGATGAGGCTCACACTTTGGAAGCGGTAGCGGCAAAGTCTCTTGGCATACGGTTGAGCCAAGCAGGGTTGCGATTTGATATACAGCGGCTCTATCACCCGAAAACCGGGAAGGGTTTGCTGAAATATGCGCAAGCTTCCGAGGCGATGGATTGTGCTAAAAATGTTCTCGATGAAGCGGATGAGTTTTTTGAAAATATCGGGGCCGCGGTTACCTTTGGCGATTGGGGGAGGGAGTGTCGAGTGCGGCAACCAGAGTTGGTCGAGAATACCTTGGCGGGTCCTCTCCGGGAATGTTGGACTGCGATTGAAGAGGTTGCAGAGGGGACGGAGGACGATACGCGCAAAGGCGAGTTGATGGAAGGCGCGCGTCGGCTCCGTGAGATGCACGGCGGCTTGAAAATGTTTCTCGACCAGGAAGATGGCGGTAGCGTCTATTGGGTAGAAAAGTCCGGTTACGAGGGGGCTTCGTTTACCTTGAATGCTGCACCGGTGAATGTGGCGGATCGTTTGCGTCCGCTTTTGTTTGGTCCGGATAAGACCTGTATCACTACAAGCGCAACTCTGGGGACGGGCGATGACCAATTAAGTTACTTTCGCGAACGTATTGGCGCGCAGCATGTCCCGGCAGTAAAAATTGGAAGCCCGTTTGACTATAAAAAACAGATGGCGATTTATGTTATGAAATCAATGCCAGATCCGCGCGACGATGACTACGAAGAGATGTTAATTCACTGGATCGAGCGTGTTGTAAAAAAGAGCGAGGGCCGTGCTTTCGTTCTCTTCACCAGTCATCGCCTTTTACGATCAGTGGCGGAAAGTATGGAGGATTTTTTCGACGACAATGGCTGGACTCTTCTTGCGCAGGGAATGGGAATGCCGAGGCAAAAAATGGTCGAGGAATTCCGTAATGATGTGCACAGCGTTCTTTTCGGAACTGAAAGTTTTTGGGCGGGGGTCGATGTGCCTGGCGAGGCTTTGAGCAATGTCATTATTACCCGGCTCCCTTTTGCGGTGCCAGATCATCCGCTCACGGCGGCCCGGTTGGAAGAAATTGAAGCGGAAGGGGGAAATCCTTTTATGCAGTATTCTGTTCCCGAGGCTGTCATCAAACTTCGTCAGGGCGTGGGCCGATTGATCCGAACAAAAAAAGATGAGGGAATGGTTGTGATCCTTGATAATCGGGTTGTCACCAAGCGCTATGGAAAATCTTTCCTTGCGGCTCTTCCTCCGGCTCCAGTAAAGATTGTGCCGTGATCAGATCGCGAGCGTAGCTTTGAGCACTCCGGCAGGCCACTGGTTTGGTGCAGTCGGAGTATCGCCCAGAAAGCCATAGTTCAGAAGCGACCCGGACTCAGCCATTAGAGGACGAGCGGCGGCGCCGAGTGGTCCCATGCCCATGACTGATAAGGCGTGTCCCGATAGTTGTTCGAAAATTTCGAGATGCTTTTTGATGTCATTCGAAGACTGCGCCATAAATGCGAATTTGTGGAGGTCTGCTCGCGTGTTTATTTTTTCGGCTAGTGATGCCGGTTCAGGAGTTACTTCGAAATCATGGAGAGAGCCGATGACGGGAATGCCAATTGCTTTGGCATCGTCAATGACCGAGCCAAAAGCTTTAAAATCGCAAAGTTCAATGTCGATGATAGCGGCGTATGGAAGGAATGCTCGATACGCTTGCGCTCTTTCTTCTTTTGACCAGCTGTTTTGACCACCTTCCTCGGGCCCTCTTGCTGTTATCAAAACCGGGAGTGGGCATTGTTTTGCAAATTGATGCACGTTTTCATCGGTTCCGAGAGAATCTAAACGCAATTCAACAATGTCGCAGTCCGTTGGCGTAATTGACAAGGTGGAATGGTCAGCAATGGCCCCCACAACAAGTCGTTTTCGATCCGACAAATGTTGGATGACTCGGCCTCGGTGCTTCATAAAAGAAGATTGGGGTGTCGGCATTAGGTTTGTCAAAGAGCTTCATCCAGAATCGTGGGGCACTGTCAACTGCTAAAAAAACAAGGGTTTGGCAGTTTTTTTTCTAGCCGCCCCCCGTTTTGATTTCCTACCTTCCGGGAAACCTTCAGCAAATGATGATTCGTCAGAGATTTTTCGCAAATATTCTACCCCTTGTGTGTGGCCTCAGCCTGCCAATCAGCGCCTTTGGGCAACTCGAACAGTCCAAGGATGCGAAGTTCAAGGTCGACGATCCAAAGTTTACCGAATTGCAGTCTCCCGAAATTCAGGATGGCAACGCTAAGAGCTTCAAACCTAAGGATTGGCTTGAGGTTGAAGTCAAATTGCAACCTGATCGCTTACGAAACGAGCCCAAGGACGGCTATCTTGATCAGGTCAACGTGAATTGGCATGTTGTTGTTAAGGGGCAGGACCGCAAGAACTACAAAATTAGTAAGACGGTCACTTATGTTAATATTCCGGTCGATGAGCCGGTCTATGTCTCAGTTTATATTTCTCCAAACACACTTAAACGTATCACAGGAAGCAGCAAGGCAAGCAAATCTGATCTTGAAGCCATTGGTGGTGAAATTGAGTGGGCTGGCAAGATGGTCGGATTCTTCACTCATGGGCAGAAAGCTGGTTGGTGGCGTGAGGCCTTAAAAGGCGTAGAAGCGACTTCAAAATTTCCTTTGCTCGACAAGACGCAGACTCCTTTTGCTGCTCTTTGGTATGATCGTTACGCCGAGGTTCAGCCAAAAAACTAATACTCGGGGCTTACCGCCAATTTTTTTTCCACACACCCACACAATAAAACTATGGCTGATCAACAGTCGATTATCGCACTAAATATCGGTTCTCAGAGAATCTCAATGGGCGTCCTAGCCCCGACCAAAAAAGGTCTGATCCTCAAAAAGTATGCCGCTACCACTATTCTAGCCGACCCTGCAACGGAGGCCGCGCGCATTCCTCAAGTCAAACTTGCCATCAAGGAGCTCGCTAAGGGCCTCAAGGTTGATAAGCAGAAGGCTGCCTATGCTCTCTCAGGGCAGTCGGTCTTTGTTCGATTCGTTAAGCTTCCTAAAGGTATAGAGGAAGAAATGGACGACTTGGTGCGCTTCGAGGCCCAGCAGAATGTTCCGTTCCCACTCGACGAGGTCGTCTGGGATTGGGAGAAGCTTGAGACCGATGGGATTGAACAAGAAGTTGTCTTGGTAGCTATTAAGGCTGATTCGTTGAACGACCTTAATTCGGTTGTTGCTGATACTGGTCTGGGCACTCGCCTCGTCGACTCGGCGCCAACTGCTCTTTATAATTCGTTCCGCTACAATTATCCCGGTTTAGAGGAATGTGTTCTCTTGCTCGATATTGGAGCCAAAACTTCTAATCTGATTTATGCTGATGGGAAGAAGTTCTTTACCCGTTCGGTTTCAATCGGTGGAGCTAACATCACGAGTGCCATCGCTAAGGAATATAACGTTTCGTTTGTCGACGCGGAAAATAGCAAAATTACAAATGGATTGGTCACTCTGGGCGGTGCTCATGCCGATCAGCTAGATGATGCAACCGCTGCTCTCGGAACCGTAGTCCGAAATGCTCTGGCCCGCCTAACTGCGGAAATCCAACGCACCAACACTCTCTTCAGAAGTCAACAGGGTGGAAATGCTCCTCAAAAAGTGCTCCTTGCCGGTGGAACAACAAATCTTCCTTATCTCCGCGAGTTTCTAGAAGAGAAGCTCAACCTTCCTGTTGAGACTTTCAATCCGCTTCAGCGAATTTCGGTTGGCAAAGGTGTCGATGTTGACGCTATCGGCCAGGAAGCTCATCAGCTTGGTGAGCTCGTCGGGCTTAGCTTGCGCGCAACAGATAAATCTGAGGTTTCTATCGACCTCGTTCCTGACGCTGTTCAAGCCCAACGGGATATAAGTCGCCGAAAGCCTGCTCTCATTACCGCTGCGGCCCTCTTCATCGTTGGTCTCGGCCTTTGGGCTGGTTTTAAGACCAAATCGGTGAGTGATGGCAAGGCTCATCTCGCTAGTCTTGAGCTTAAGGCTAGGGAAATTCAACAGCCAGCTTCTAAGATCAAAAGACTTCTGAAGGATGAGAAGAAGAACTTGGATCTCATTAAGGCTTACGCTGCAGCTGAAAGTGGCCGACTCAGCTTCATCAATACTTGGAATGACGTGTCCAAGGCTTTTGTGAGCGAGAATGTTTGGGTGACCGACTTTGAATATCGTACTAAGTATCAAATCGATGGGGATGCGAAAAGCGATCCTGTCATGGACGAAAGTTTCGCAACTGCCACCTACGGTAATTCACCTTTGATGAAGGAGGAAACTTGGGTTGATAGTGTTTCTATCAGTGGGTTGCACCTCAACAAGCAAGCTGAAGTTCTCGATATCCTAGAAGAACTCAAAAAGTCTGGAGTCCTTAAATTTGTTGACGCTAAAGACAACCCGATCCCAGATAACCAACTCGCTCAAATTACAGCGGCTCCGGCAGAAGAGACCAATGACTACGCGGCCCCATTTAAGATGCTTGTCCCACTGAAGCAGCCGTTCCAACACAAATAATACACACGCACTTAAAAATTACATACTATGTCTTGGTTTAAAGAAAACAAGTTCCTCGGCGGATTGCTGGTTGTCACGGTCCTTTTGGCCGCAATCATCATCTTTCTTGGGATGAAAGCGGGCACCAGTCTCGAGGAGGTACAACAGCAGGTGGCCACGAAAGAAGCCACTCTGAAAAAAGATCTGAGTCTCAATCCTTACCCTAATCCTGAAAACGCGAAAGCGAAGGAGGCGAGTCTCAAAGAAGTCCTTGCGAAGGCAGCGGAAGCTCGTGAGAAGCTGCTCGCCTTTGTTCCTAAAAAAACGGAGGATATCTCTGGAAAAGATTTTGCAACCAAGCTTACCGATACGGTAAGCAGAGTGAGTAATCTTTTCCCGGGAGAAAAAGCAATTCCAAGCGGTTTTTACCTTGGCTTTAAAAAGTATCGCGGTAGCCAACCCAAGGCGGAAGCGACAGGTGTTTTGAATTATCAGCTCGATGCAATGGAATACCTCCTAACCCAAGCTTCAGAGGCCGGGGTGAAGCAGATTGAGAACCTTGTTCGCGAGTCACTTCCTCAGGAAGACGGCTATGGTTGGCCTGGAACTAAGAATGCGAAAAGGCAACCACGTGTCAGCGGTCGGTCTAAACGTGGTGCTCCCGGAGC
>CESF01018960.1_pt1 | contig 22674 bp, 35 predicted proteins | sample 356331 | NCBI WGS metagenome assembly CESF01 (sample SAMEA2621779, study PRJEB7988) | marine metagenome | biome: marine biome (ENVO:00000447); feature: surface water layer (ENVO:00002042); material: "saline water (ENVO:00002010), including plankton (ENVO:xxxxxxxx)" | depth 5 m
TATTGTTATATGAAGCGACATAAACCTGATGGTTTAACTGTAGCTACAAATATAAACGATATACTAACAGAGATAAACAATCATGCATACTTTACACCAGTAGATAAACCTAATCAAACACATGCAGAGTATACTACATACGACATCAGTTGTAACGAAGACTTTGCACTGCATGCCAGGTATTATAATTGGCCAAGCATATTTGATTTCTTTAAGAATCATCCTATTGCAATGGGTAGTTTTGCTACTAAATATGTAAACAAAAGGCTTTCAGATTACGACCCGCAAGGTAAAATTAGAATTAGATTTAGCCTTATGCCACAGAATATGTCTGACATACACGAACCTAATACATCTAAGATAATAGATAGAATACAAGCTATAGATTTCTTTATAGCTGCAGGTTATGATGTACATATTAACTTTAGTCCTGTCATTGTATACGACAATTGGCTAAAGGATTACGAAGACTTGTTTAACACTGTTAACTATTATGTTAGCAACAAAGACAAGGTTAAAGCTGAAGTTATATTTCTTACACACAACGAAGGTAAACATAAAAACAATTTAGTTAATCATAAAGATGCTGAACAACATTTATGGAGACCAGACATTCAAGAAACTAAAACTTCACAATACGGTGGTACTAACATTAGATACAAGTTAGGCTTAAAGTCTAAATACATACAACAGTTTAAAGACTTGCATTCTAGTGTAATACCTTGGAACACAATTAGATATATATTTTAATCATGACACAGAAAGAAGTTATTAGTATCCTATTAAATATGGTCAGCACTGTAAGGTTTGATGTAATGAAAATAGGTAGCAAGAAATGGAAGAAGTATGAACGAGCTATAATAGAAGCTGAAAAAATTATTAAGAATGGGTAGAATGAAAGACCTTGCCATTGAGCAAGAAGAAGCACGCCTAGAATATTTATACGAAAAGCATTATGTAGACGCAATGCTTATAGAGGCAGAAAGAAGAGAGCAGGAAGAGCAGTGGTATAAAGAAATACAGGCACAAGAATCAGTTATTGAAGAAACAATTAGAGAAAACACAGATGAATAAAGAAGAATTATTAGCTAGCGGAGGGTTAGACTTTACCGTTAGCAAACGTAAAATGCAATACATAGGTGTATACGATGGCACATATGATACAGATTTTTCATGTACAGTAAATGATAAAACAGGGAAAGCTCTTAGCCCAGTAGGTAGCAAGTATACTATCAAACAGAATGAAGAGCTGTTAGATAGCATTATAGATAGGTTAAACCCTGACACATATGATTTAAGTCAATCTAAATGTGGTATGTTTGGAGGTGGTAAAAAAGTATTCTTCTTTATCAAGCTAACAAACGTTATAGACATACCATTTGCATCTGACTCTATGGATTTATACCTTTACGCACTATCTTCTCATGATGGTAGTCAGCGACTTACATATGGTATATCAACACGTATGCATAGTTGTTCTAACATGTTTGCTACACTAATGGCTGATGTTGACAACAACCATGTGCTTAAACATACAAAGCAAATATCAAGCGATGTAACACAAAAGCTGAATGGTTTGATAAAAAGAAATGCAGACGGCTTGTTAAGGTTATTCACTATCATGGCTGACCATACATACTCTGATGATTTCAAGTCTAAGTTTATGGATATTGTAGCAAAGACAGACATTAAAAATGTGCGTCGTACTACTATAGCTAGGCGTGAAAAGCTAACAGAAAGTATTTGGGTTGAAACAGAAAGTAAAGGTAATAATTACTACGGCTTGTTTAATGGTCTTACGCACTATCTAACGCATGAGTATGAAACCAACCATAGTTCTGACTACGAAATGCTTACAGGTAGCTCACAGGCTTTTACTAAGAAAGCTTTTAACATGATTATTAAAGAATTAGTTGATAAAGGTATATGTCTGAACTAAGTATTATAAATGCATTGAAAGATTGTGTACGGCTATTGCTTATCTATGACCCTAATAACCCCATTGTTATAAATGCGGTTAAGGTTCTTAAGAAAGATAAAGCAAACAGCAGAGATAAGCAGTGGCTTACACAGTCTTTTGATACATTTTGGAAAGAATATCCTCTTAAACGGCTTAAAAAGCAGGCAAAAGAGCAGTGGAATAAACTAAATCCTGATAAAGTTTTGTTTGAAGAAATTATTCTTCAGCTAGATATGCAGAAAAAGTACAAGCAATATCTAGAACAACAGAAAGAGTTTAGTCCACAGTTTCAGGATGCTGTAAGATGGATAAAGAATGAGCGATGGACAGATGAAACGCCATTTGTTAAACCTAAATCAGTAACTTTAAATAGAAGTAAAGATGAAACAAGATAGCGTCAGTTTAGAAAAGCAACTTCTTAGTATACTTGTAAACAAAAGAAGTTTATATTACGACAATTGTGATATTCTATCAGCTTCTATATTTGACGACCCTATATACAAAGCTTTATATCTTCATATAGATGCTGAGTACCAGCAGGGTAACACCTTTGATTACATTAAAGCTGCTGAACATCTAAAACATATAGATAACATTGCCTATGTTATAGCTTCAGTTATATCAACTGATTCTTATTTTACAAACATAGATAAAATTATAAGCACATTATCTAACAACGCCAAGAAGAAAACTCTTTACGAGTGTTGCACTAAATATATAAATGATGCTTATAAGGATATAACATCTCAACCTATAGATGATTTAATAAAGTCTGTTAACTCTTTAGACTCAACTACTTATACAGGTATTAAAGATATGGTAGACCATATTAAAAGTGCTGTACAAGAAATAGAGGTAAGCTGTTCAACCAAAGGTATTACTGGTATACCTACAGGCTTTCAGAACTTAGATGAATTTACAGGTGGATGGAAAAAGCAGGACTTAGTTATAGTAGGTGGTGCTTCATCTATGGGTAAGACAAGTCTTGCTTTAGCTTTTGCTTACAATGCTGCAGTATCAGGTATACCTACTGCTGTATTCTCATATGAAATGTCTACTAATCAGATGGTTAAAAGATTAATCTCTAGTAGTGCAGAAATTAGTAATAAAAAACTAATGGAGGGTAACATCTCAGACAATGAATGGTCATTGATTCATAAGAACATGGCTAGCCTAGAGAAGTTACCTTTATATATAGATGAGTGCAGCAAAACAAGCTTGCGTTACCTGTTAAATAGAATAAGGCAGTATGTAATTACTAAAAAGGTAAAGCTAGTGATGATTGATTATCTGCAGTTGGTTAGTAACCACGCTAAAGGTAGGAACAGAGAGCAGGAGGTATCTGTTATAGCTCGTTCCCTTAAAAATATAGCTAAAGAGTTAGACATATCTGTTATAGCATTATCACAGCTATCAAGAGGTGTAGAAAAACGACAAGGCTGTAGACCTACGCTTGGAGATTTGCGTGAGTCAGGTGAGATAGAGCAGGCAGCTGATGTAGTTACGCTTGTATACAGACCAGAATACTATGGGTTTGAAGAAGACGAGAAAGGTCAGAGCGTCAAAGGTTTAGCAGAAATTATATTTGCTAAAGGTAGAAATATAGGTGTAGGTAGTAGGTTCTTACACTTTGTAGATTTCCTTACCAAGTTCAAAGAAATAGATGAAGATGTTGGTTTTTATTAACAATTTTTTGTATCTTTGGAAGACCAAATGAACTAGTAATGACCACTAATGAAATCATAGCTGACATAGCTAAAGAGCTTAACGTTTCCCAAAGCATTATCAAACAAGTTATTAATGAAACTTTTACAGAGATAGACAATCAACTCTCTGAAGATAAGTTAGTTATGATACGTGGATATATGAAGTTTGTTTGCAGTAAAAGAGCAGGCAAAAGACGGGAAGACAAATTAACAGTAGAAGATTATTTACAACTAAAAACAAAAGAAAAGTGAAACCAAACATTATTGTAGTAGGAAAGAGTGGCTCAGGTAAGTCAACATCCTTGCGTAATTTAAACGCAGAAAGAACAGCTGTATTAAATACAGAAAGAAAACAACTACCATTTAGAGGTGCAAACAAATTCAAGAATGTACCTGTACCTGATTTAAATACATTCAATGCAGCTTTAGATAAAGCTATGACATCTAAAGACATTGATACTATTGTAGTAGAATCATTTACCTCTCTTATAGAAATGGTATACAGAGAAGCTGATGTAAGATTTAAAGGCTTTGATGTGTGGTCATTCTATAACAAAGAGATAGACCGTATCCTAAACCTTAGTAAGAACACAGATAAGAATGTAATATTCTTAGCTATAGATGGAGCTTACGATGGTGAAGACGGGGTTCAAGAAAGATTTGTTGCAGTAGATGGTAACAGATGGAAGAAACGTGTTGAGAAAGAATTTGTAGTATGCTTATTTACAGACAATCATTTGTCTGATGGTAAGATGAACCACAGATTTAGAACTCAGTCATTAGGTAAAGACTCAGCAAAAAGCCCAATGGGTATGTTTGATGAGCTATATATAGATAACGACCTTGCACAGGTTATAGAAAAGTGCGAAGAATATTATTCATAATCAATTAAATTAAAACTATGTTTCCAAACTTGAAAACAGCAACAGTCTCTAACACTTCGATGTTAGGAGCAGGCGTACATACAGTAAAGATGGCGTCATTTGAAGAAAAGTTAACTAACAACGGCCTACCTTATGTGGAGGTCGTATGTGAAAACGAAAGTGGGAGTAAGTCCTATGTAAAGTTTAATGGTGTAGACGCTAACACTAGCGCAGCTGCAGCTAAGGTAAGAACAGAAATCTTTAAAAAGTTTCTTACTAACGCAGGAGCTACAACATTTGAAAATGTACCTGCATCTATGAACTCTATTAAAGGTAATAAATTTCAGATAGTATTAACTGAAAGAGAATACTGGATGAACGATAAGGACACGGGTATACCAACTGTAAGAAAAGCTTTTGACTACAAAACGTCAGGCAAAGTAGGTGCACCTTTAACTTATACACCTTCAATGAATAAGCCGCTAACAGGCGACGACCTTGTGGCTTATCAAAATGCATACAATGCACACATGCAATCTAATGGTTCAGCACCTACACAAGGTTCTGATTTACCATTCTAATATATAAACTGTACGGCAAGCCAAGGGCATACTATGTTGATTCATAGGCTCTCGCTTGTCGTACAATTTTATTATGAAGTTAAAACATTTAGCATCTGTAATAGATGGAAGAGTTACCTTTAAACATAAAGATAGATTTCTTGAGGACGCTAAAAGATACGAAGGCAAAGCAATAGAAGTAACTATGAAAGAGTACCAACCAAACAGAAGCAACCCACTAAATCAATATTATTGGGGTGTAGTTATAAAGCTATTATCAGAATACACAGGGTTCAACAAAGATGACACTCATGAATTAATGAAAGGTCTTTACTTAAGAACTAAAAAAGAAGTTAATGGTAAGCTGTATGACACAGTAAAAAGTACTACTAAAATAAATAACAAGCAGATGATTATCTATATAGAAAAGATAAAACAATTTGCCGCTGAAGAGTTACAAGTTTATATCCCAGACCCACATGAATCAATCAATTAAAGGTATATATATTCCTTACAACGTCCCGTCAAGCAAGAATAGCAAACAGTGGACAGGTAAAATGCTGATACACAGCAAGACAACTCGTACTTACATTAAGAATACTAAACAACATTATATAAAGCTTAAAGAAGAGTTCGATAAACAGGTCGCCAAGGTACTAGGCGGGACAAATATCGAACACCACTTACCTTTACATATAGATATGTTTTTCTTAAGAAGCAGTAAGAGAAAGTTTGATTATATAAATCCAGCACAAACAGTACAAGACCTTATGGTTAAGTATGATTGGATAGAAGATGATAACTGCGACATAATAGTACCACACTTTAGTGGCTATAGAGTCGATAAAGAAAATCCTGGAGTAATTATTAAAGTTTTAAAAAATGGAAAACAATAAACCAATACAGTGGGGGTGGGAAAAAGGTAACCCACTTAATATGAGAAGTAAAGAACACGTAGAATTTCTTATAGAACAATACAATCGTAACAGACCTGTTGAAAAGCAAGTTAGTAATATGGCTGAGCTTAACAGAGCTTTATTAACTAACGAAATAAAAAACTTTGGTATGCGTAGTGTTACAATTACAGAACGCAGAGTATATCATAAGGTAGCTAAGATAACAATAGAACTACCTAAAGATTTACCATTAGAAGATACTATGGAGTGGTTAGAAGATAACACAGGTAAGTGGGAACAATCTTTAGATAATAAATTTAAAGATGCTACTCTTGAATACGGTATAGGATTAGATAATCCATCATGTAAACACATGAATAAATCTGAATCAGACAGCGAAACAAGATATGATGTTAATAACGAAAACTATGGAGGGCACGTATAATGGCTAGACAAACACATAAAAGTAGGTTACTAGAATACCTTAAGGAATACAAAAGTATTACATCCTTAGAAGCAATAAGAGATTTAGGTAACACTAGATTATCAGCAAGTATATTCATCCTTAAAGAAGAGGGGCATAATATACAAACAGAAAACGCACAAGTGGCAACACGTTGGACAAACAAAGACGGTAGCCGTAAACAAACAACAGTAGCTAAATACACATTGTTATGATACAAATAAAAGGAAGCAGAGAGGTAGAACCTTTAGAGGATAGTTATATATACAACGATGATACATACTTTGCAGACAGGAAGTATGCAACCAACTCAATGCTTAAGGTAGCAATGAAGAAATGTCCTAAAGAATTCTTTTATTATCTAGACGGAGAAACACCAACAAGCGAAGCGTTCCTTATAGGTTCAGCGTTTCATTGTTTAGTGTTAGAGAACGAAGAGTTTGATGGCAGGTATGCTGTAGCACCTAGCGTAGACAAGCGAACAAAGGCAGGCAAAGAAATGTATGCAGAGTTTGCTGAACAGCATGGAGAAAAAGAAATACTTACAACCAATCAGTATAATAAAATTACTGCTATGCACGCAGCTTTATTAAGACATGAAGGGGCGATGAATCTTTTATCAGGAGGTGAGGCAGAAAAGATATTTTTCTGGAGAAATATAGTACACGAAACATTATGTAAAGCTAAGATAGATTACATAAATGAAAAAGACGGGTACATAGTAGATGTCAAGACAATGCAAAACACTGATAAAGAATCGTTTGTAGAGTTTGCTGAGAAGTATAACATATACCAGCAAGCAGCATTCTATTTACACGGTACAGGTATGAAAGACTTTTACTTTATAGCTGTTAGTAAGAACGGACCTATGTCTGTAGGTATATATAAACTTAGTAGAACATCTCTTGACAAGGGCCGAATAAGTTTTAGCGTTGGTCTATCTGATTATAAAAAATGTATTAACGCTAAGCCTTCAGAATGTGAAGCTAACTATGGAGGGATATGCGAGATATAACTAAGTTTAAACGAAGAGAACTTGTATTTGTTTACGGAACATTAAGGAGTGGTCATCACAACCACTCTTTAATTCGTAAATCAAGAAAGATAGGTCTAGGTAAAACTAAAGAAAAGTATGCACTGTATCATACCAGCATACCTTTCTTGTATGAAGATGAAAAAATACATCAAGTTATAGGAGAGTTGTATGAGGTAAACTCTGCAACAAAAGAAGACTTAGATATGTTAGAAGGTCATCCAGTATTTTACAGAAGAAAAAGAGTACCTGTATTAGTAGACGACAAGCAATACACAGCTTGGTTATACTTTGGTGCAAAACAAGGACGGTTAATAGAATCAGGGGATTATGAAAAGAAATAAAGAAAAAAATTACGTAAGGTCAAGAGAAACTTTTGAACAAAGAATGGCAAGAGTTTCATTAGAAAACCATAATAATAGTAAATATAAAAAAATATGTTTTAAATTAGTCGAAGATTTAATGGGAGTAGAAAAGGAAGAAATGTTAAAGTCTAGAAAAAGACAGAACGTTTTAGCTAGACATCTTCTACACTACGCATTAAGAACTAAAACTACTTTAACATTAGAAGCTATAGGTTTGTTAACTAAAAGAGACCACGCTACAGTTATACATGGATACCATTATATAAACGACAGTATGTATGATGACTACATAAGTGTACTTAAAAAATGTGTAGATGAAGAATGCATACCTGAGTTATTTAAAACCAGAGATATGTTAGAAACTGCAGTATCTCATAACAGAGCTAAGTCCACTAGAGTAGAAAACATATATAGCGTTATATTTAAAAACATTAAATTATTTCAATATGAAAATGCCAATATTCTTCAACCTAATAAAGTACCAAGTGAGGTACTACGGAAAGAGACGAGGGCAGACCGTCTTGAAAGAGAAATGCGAGGTGCATAGCAGCAGGGAAGTAAGTATAGGAGACAGCATAGAGCTGTTAAACAACCCTGCATATAATAGTAGCATGCTTAACAGGCTTAAAAAAGAGCATCAAAAAAGAGAAGGATGCGAAATAAAAGTTATAGATGTTGCACCAATTGCACAGTGTGGATACACTAATGATAGATTTGAAGAGGAGTTACGACCTAACTCTTAATATGTAACAAGTCGGTTACAACTCTATAGACCAAGCGTAGTACGTGTGCTACATGTTTAAATCAGCTTGGTCGAACTCTCTGTTTTTACTTATTAAGAGTTTTTGGAATTTAAATGTTTTCAGAGAGTATAATACGTGAGCAAGCTACGTGAGTGCTGCACAACATACGAGAGTGGGCTGCGTGAGTGCTACATATGCTAAATCCTAGCTTTAAGCAATATGGGCTAGGTTGTTCTTGTATTCGGGGGGGAAGTTGAGATTTGGTCGTCCATGCAACCCCCCTAATACTTTTAAAAAACCAAAATTATGGAATTTGTTTTATTAGTAGTAATAGTTATAGGTGCATACGCTTATTATGAATATGCAGTGTATAGCAACATTAAAAAAGAAAATGAAAGGAATAATAAAAACCGCAGTACAGAATGCTGTAAGAAAAGGGAAGTCCCTAAGAGTAGTAAAAAGGTATCTAAAGCTAAAGTACAGAATAAACGTAAGCCTGGACGCCCTAAAAAAAAGAATAAGATATGAGTAAGTCTAAGAAAGAATCGCTAACTAAAGCTCAGAAAGAGCGAGAAGCACATTATAATAAGTGCCAAAAGATATACAACGATACGGTTATGAAATTTACTGATGAGCAGAAAATGGCTTTCAGTTTAATGATAGAAGCGTTTAGATATAACTTTGCTTTAGACCAATGTATTGAGTTCACTAAGTGGATAGATAAAGAAGCAAATGTAGAGCATGTATATAACGCTTACATGGAGTTTCAGAATTTTCAAAACGAAATGAAGAAAGCAGGTAAAGAAGAGTCTGCCTTAGAAACTGTAAACTAAATAAGAGGCTACGCAAGTAGCTTTTTGTTTACCCATAAGCAATGCACAGTAGTTATTTAATAGGTACGTTGTAGTAGTACTCGCACTGCATTCCTTTAGTCTTGTGCCATATAAATGCATGTGCTCTCTTATGTGAAGATATATATCCACTATCATCATGCCATTGGTCAGTAGGTGACATACTTCCTAAGTGCCTTACTGCAATACCATTGAGTTCTTCTACTTGTCCCATAATATTCGTTTTAAGGCTATGTAGGTGTCCTCTATGGACTTCAATGTGTTTTACTTTACTCCATACCTCACGAAAGCGTTGAGAGATTACAGAGGCTAAATTCTTATAGTTCTTTACTCTATGTCCGTGGTCGAATATAAGTAAGCACTCTCCGTATACATATCCTTTCATTAAAGGTCTGCTGTTGTCTACAGTTATGTGCTCTGTTTTTTCGTATATAGCTTCTAGTGCATCACCCATATGTAGCATAGATTCCTCATCATGATTACCTGGGATTACGACAACCCGAACAGGAGCAAGAGAAGAGAGCATATTGATACATTCAACTAGCAACTTTCTACCATACCTATAAGCGTCATAAGCAGAAACAGAATTGTTTTGTGGCGTACCTTTAGTAGTAGAAGCAAATGGATTAGCTTTATCTATATTTAAGAAATCATTACCTACTACAAATACTATTTCTTCGATTTTGAATCCTCTCGCTCTGTGAAAAAGGGAATCAATAGCATTGTGAAGCCTAGTCCTAGCCACATCAAGAGAATAATCATCACCGTCAATGCCCAACTTACCAAGATGCAAGTCGTATGCCCCAATTTCAAGCAAATATCCTTCTTCATCTTTTGTATTATTTTTAAAAGTAGGTTTAAATGCATAGGATGAAAAAGTTTCGAATAAGTCTTGTTTTAAATCTTCCCTTAATTTAGTTAAATTTTCCCAGATGTTAATCTTCTTAAACTTAGCTTTAGTTCTATACATTGTTACGGTAACAGGCTTCCTGTCGTTATCAAACCCCGTAACTTCATATGTACCTATATCAAACCAATCAACTTCCCAGGTATCTAAATCTACACTGCAGTTTTTTATAAGGTCATCAAGAGATTTAACTCTTTTACTGTCTTCAACAGAAATAACTAAAGAATCTTTTTGTTCATTCTTAGTTATTTTCTCATCATTAATAGATGAGTTTTGACTTATTTCAAATTGATTTTCAAATTGCAATCTTAAGCGTCTTGCAATACTTCTTACTTGTTCGTATGTACTATCAAACTTTTTTGCAGTTTCAGAATAATCTTTCCGAAGCTTTTCAGGCATGTTTATTAAGTACTCCCTGATTTTATCATTTTTTTCCACGATTTCTTGCTCTATTTTTAGATTGCTTTTCTTTTACTAACTTACCTTTTTTAGTGTGAGACATATCTTTACCGTCTTTATTTCCGTAAGTCTTAGCCTTTCTGTTAGCTTTGTTTAGCTTAGCTCTATACTTTTTACGCTCAGGTGTAGAATGATATGCTTTATCGTAAGCCTGTTTCTTTTTTTTAGCCTCAGGATTTGCAGCGTAGTACTTTGCGCTTTTGCTTTTACCTTTACTTTTTCCAGCTAATGTATTTCTTGCCATTACTAAAGTTCTTTTGGTTCAAATAAAAAAGCAAAATAAAAAAGAGGTAGGTAAAAATGGTGCTCCCAGTATGGGTGAGTCTCAGATGGCTCAAAAGTTCTAAAACCAAAAAGAATACCTGTATATAAACCTATTTCTAGTCTTCGCATTACATTATATTTTTTAAATTAACTCCTATATCTTCTAACCACTTTCTTACATCTATCCCTGCTGAGGTATCAAAAAAAAGTGATGAACATCCTACTTTTAAATTTTGATTATATAGTAGGTGATACATCACTACGTGCTCTAGGCTATCGTATTGCTTCCAGGTAGCGGTATCAGATGCTTTGCCATCAAGTTTGCCACCTATGTATGCTATATGCTTGTAAGTCTCGTTACTAGATGGGTGCTCTGACTCCGCTTTGTACCTTGAAAGCTGTCCATTAAAGTGGACTATATCGCAAGATACGCTTAAATTATATTCTTTTTTCTCAGGCACATATTCTTTCTCTGTTCCTGTAGAATGTATAATTAAGTATTCAATCACTTCTTTCTAATCTTTTCTATAGACCTTCCAGCAAAGTAAGCTCCATATACAGTTATTAAAAGTGTTTGATAAATCGGAACATATGCTGGAGCTATTTTGAAACCCCCTGCATTTCCATCAAATATAGATATAACAACAAACATTGCCGTTAAGAATATACAAATTAAAGGTCTTATGTTCTTAGAAAGCCAGTTATCAGACTTCATGTCAGCTTCCCATCGCTTTGTGACTTCTTGTTGTGCCTGAGATTCGGCTTGCATAAGAACTTCTTTTATCTTACGTTGAGCTTCTAGTTTTTCTTCTTTAGATGTAGTTAAATTATCAAGCACATCACCGACCTGCTTAACAACTCCTCCACCTAAAAAGTTTAATAATTTACTCATAGTGTAGTATATGTATCAGCATATCTATAAGAGGTATCACCATCTTTATCTTTATATGCTTCTAATATTTCTTTTCTATTATTTTTTTCTTTTAATGATATATGTATCCAAGCAAAGTCAAATTCATTTATCATTTGGTCAAATTCTATATTAGATTTAATAACCCAATCATAAATAACTTTGTTATCCATTTGACCTTTAGACCAAAACTGTATGTCAACAGCTTCAGCTTTACTATGTTGTGATTTTTTACTTCCTCCTATAGCACGATTCAATTCTGGGCTACGATAACCTGATGTAATCCTAATAGGGCCAATCTCATCACGCATAGGTTGTATAAGATTAGTTATAAGACGCTGCATACTTTTTAAGTGAGCGTTCTTTGGAGTATTATCTATACTTAATCTTTTAGCAGTGTTACTTCTAGTAACTTCTGATAACGTAAAATTCTTACTTAGTCTCATTTATTAAAATGCTTCCATTATTATACCATCTATAGACTCTTGTACTTCTTTTTTAGTAGCCTCCATAGTCATCATAATGTTGGCTTGAAATCTTTTAATCTCTTCGTTGTTATTAAATACAACTAATGTAGGTACTACTACTATTTTATATTCGCTTGCCCATCTTGAGTCAGCTGCTATATCAACACGCTGTGTTTCGCAATCTGTAAGCTTAGGCAACCAAGCTATTGCGTTTGCAGAATTAAAACTAGCATTAAATTCTACTACATGTAACCCGCTAGGGAAATCTTGTGAACAAACGTTTGTTGATAAAAACAGCAGGAATATACTAATTATTTTTTTCATAACCTTATTTTAATTGGTCAATCTTATCTTCCATCCTCAGCATTTGTGTTTTTATTTCTTTAACATCGTCTTGTGTAGACATAATTGTTTGGCGAATTAACTGGTCTTTCATGTCATACTCCATGCGTGTAATCTCAGGGTCGAGAGGGAGAGGTAATTCTTTAGCTTCTGCTATATCATTTTGAAGAGTAAACCACATACCTACTAGGGTAAATATAAGAACTGCTATTCCAGCTAATGTTTTTAAGCTTATATTAAAAGATGTTTCTTCACTTAATTCTTTTGTCATTTTTTAAAATATTACATAATTAAAACCTACACTAAAGTTGTGCCATTTTCTATTCCAGTATTTATTGTACTTACCCTCTACAAATATACCTAAACTTTTGTTAAACTTATACCCAAAGATTAACCCACCTGAGTAGTCAACCCATTGACCTTCATTAAATTCGTAGTATGAGTACGCACTCCTAGTGTTTACGTGGTATGGCATAACATTACCCCAGCTATGTAACCAAAAATCTTTTGTAAAATGATAATAATCAAACCCTAATACAAAAGAATATTCTACTATATTTTTTATAGAGTTTCTTTGTTTTTCTACATAATTATTTATAACTTCAGGTATTACAACCTCTTCCCATACCTCTTGGCTGTTAGCTACAAGCTGTCCGTCAGGAGAAAAATACTCTCCCCCTAGAGTGATGTTGTACCCTTCTTGCAGAGCTAGGTATGTATAATGTAAAGTACCGTTATCTAATACCCAGTCTGCTAAGGGGTCAAAACCGTAAGGTTCGGCAAGTCTTTGAACTAAACCCCCGTTAAGCGAAAGCTTGCCAGCCCTTACTTTTAATCTAAACCTCTCTGATGCTTCAAAGTATTTTATGTCTGCAAATCCATCTTCTAAATACTCTACTTTACTAACCCACTTGTCAGCAACATATCTTACAAAATGATGTTGATTAGTGTAGTTAATACCTAAACGCCTTACAAAGTCAGCTTCAAATAAATATTCAAAACCATCAACTCTACCAATTGTAGCGGCATCTGAGTAAGAATTTTCCGTACCATTATAAAAAGTGTTGGCTCTGTTCTCATATCCAAATCGTTTTATTTTTCTAATACCTATGGATAAAGTATAATCAAAGGGAGTTTGTATAATGTTTTCTTCTAAAGCTCCAGATGTTACAGACCAGATTTGATTATCACTTAATGACGTACCTCCATTTACTGCAGTATATACAGTAGAATACTTAAATATTTTATGTAACCCTTGTGCGCTACTATTAGTTGATATAAGTATAAATAATATAGTCCACGCTACAGCCATACCTAACCAAAAAAACATATAAGCTATTGCAGGCGTAACTTTTTTTAATAATCTTTTCATCTCTTTAATACGCTTTTAGTAGTTGTAACTCCATCATATGTTACGCTAAAATAGTATACACCTGATTCTAAAAGACTTACATCTAGCTGATTTAACCCTTCTTGAGTTTGGCTTTCTTTAATTTTAATTACAATCTTTCCTAACGAATTATATACAATTGCACTAAACTTACCGTTAGTTAATATGTTTAATAAGTCTTTAGCTGGAACAGGATATATAACTACATTATGTCCTCTTAACAAATCTCTAGTGTCTAACTCACTATCTGAGCTGCAAGACCAATATAGTTGCTGACATTTTTCATCCCACTCGTTGTTACAGCAAAAAGGGTCTACCATAATTACCCAAGCATAACATGTATCGTTTAGCCAATATGGTATACCAGGCCCATCAATACAACCTGCATCGTATAAACACTCAGCATCTGTATTAGCAAATGCGTCATAGTTGTACGCATCAGTGTTCATACACCCTTCTACAATCATTTCACATTCTGCTCCTGCGTTTGCATTTGCATCATAATTAAACGCTGTAGAATCCATGCATCCATAAATAAAAGGAATACAACTAAAATCCTCTGTGTTAGCGTCTATATTATAATTAAAAGCTTCTGGGTCAGTGCAACCAAGAACTGTTGTAAAACAAGCTCCTTCAAGCTCTACATTAGCTATAGGGTCATAGTTATCAGCTAATAAATCCATACAACCAAAGTGTAGGCAAGATTCTTCTGCAGTATTAGCAAAAGGATTGTAATTCCAAGCGCTAGAGTCCATACAACCATATATTATAGCGACACAACTTCCATCGTCAACATTTGCGATAGAGTCGTAGTTAAATGCGAAGGGTGCGGTACAACCTTGTATAACGTCTATACAGCCACCATCATTGGTATTTGCTGTTGCATCGTAGTTTAAAGATTGTTCATCCGTACACCCATATACTTTTGGTACACAATAATCTCCGCAATAAGGAATACTATGGTACACATGCCAAAAAGGTGGTGCATAAGCTTGTAAAGCTCCAACTCCATTATCAGCAAATGGATACATCCCGCCTTGTAGCGTTATGTCACCTGATGAGTTAATAAGTCTAAATGAATTGTGCATAGTCTGGAAAGCGACTTCTGCAGGGGGAGTTTGTGAGCTAGCTATTTCAAAATAATAAACCTTAACTGGTTTATCTGTATATAATGTTATGTCAAACTGTTGTGAATATTCTCCTGGTCCCATTGTATATGTCCCAAGTATGCTGTCTTCTTGCGCTATCCCTATATAACAATCTCCCCAACCATCAGCTGCGTCATCCTCTATAATAAGAGTGTACTCGCAGACAGGTATAACCTCGTTTAATGTAGCGTTTAGGTTGTAATTAAAAGCATTTTCGTCTATACACCCTAATGTATGTAATGTTTCGCAAGAACCGTCATCAAAGTTTGCATCTGGATTAAACTCTATATAAGAGTTGTTAGTGCATCCTTCAAGTGCAGGTATATCGCACTGTTGTAACCATATAGGTCCTGAGTATGCAGCACTACCAAAGGCAGCGTCTTCTAATACCCATAACGTATCTAAGCTACCACAAGGCTCTGCGTCTCCAAGCATTACAAAGCCTCCATCTGTGCTGTTATATAAAGAACCCTCTAAACCATCACCGTATATATCACTTAATATAAGTTCTACACCAGTTTCAGGTACACATAAGTCGTATATAATAGTTTGATTAGATTGCTCATAAGAATACTCTCCTGCCACTACATTATCTACAGGTTGTCCTGTAGTTATGTCTGTTAATATCCACCCCGTTTCGCCAGGGTATTGGTCTAACGTAAGTTCTAAAATCATTTTAGCTTCACCGTCAGAACAGCTTACACCAACACAGCTGTTATCATCTGCTTGCGCCCAAGGGTTGAAGTTAGGAGCCTCTGGGTCTGTACATCCAAATACAGGAAACTCGCATGAACCATCATCAATTGTTGCTTCAGGAACATAGTTTAATGCTAACATATTTATACAACCATAAACTGTATCTATAGGTAAAGGGCAATCTCCTGCGTCATAACCAAACTCTTCGCAGTTAAAATTAATAGCACTACCGTTCCATGTATACGCACCATTATCACAATAACCATCACCTAACCAATTAATTGGAGCTTCAGTTCCTATGCAGTCAACAAACACGCTATCTTGAGCGTTAGATGTCAGACCAGAAAGTAATAGTATATAAAGTATTCTTTTCATTTCTTAGCAAATTTTTCTACGCCAGAAATGCCAAAGCACCCTAGAACAACCCAAACAAAAGAGTCATAAACAAACTCGTTAATTACTAAATCTGTACCTACCCAGCCTGTAACAAGGTCAGCAATCATAATCATACACATAACTGCAAAAGCTATAAAACCTACTATAGCTTTTTCGTTCCAATTATTATCGTCTTTAAATATTTTCATTACTTACTATTTATGAACCACAAGCTTCGCAGTCGTCATCATCTATACCGCAAGCATCTGGCTGTTCTTGTTCTTCTAAATCTACAATCCAAGACTCCCATTGTTGTCTTGCAATTTCTTTATTCTTTTCTTCTGAATTTTTGTCTTCGCTAAGATACATCTTCTACAATTTTAATTTTACCATACATCCATGTTGTTACTATTGAGCTACTACTTGTAAGCTCTAAATCATATTTATATGTACCCTTGTCTATACCCATCAAACCTGATTGTATAGTCACGTACAATATTCCTGTTGTGTCTAAAGCTCCTGTACTTCCATCTACAGAAATACCATGTATAGGAGTATCGTCGTCTTGTATTTTATCGTTAGATGTAGTACCTGTTTGAGCACCAGCTACAATTGTATTGCTAGAGTCTTTAATATAAAACTTAGCTGTATAGCTAGTTAAATTAAACGCAGCATTAGCTGAGTCTGTAATGGTTAGCTTAAGAACAAATGAATCACTCTTTCGAGAAACAATGTCTACGTTCTTTGCTATGTCTGTGTAAATTGTAGTTGCCATTATATAATGTTTAAATTCCGTTTACTTTACTAATACTTGATGTTAATATTCCATTTACTCTATTTATAGCACCACCAGGCGCACCTACTACTGTATTACCGTAACTAGATGTTGTATAATCTATTTGAGGGTCTGAGCTTGTCCCAGTGTAATTAGCATATCTTAATCCTACATGGTGCCCAGTTGTACTTGCAGGTGATTGGTTATCATAATCATACTTATAGTTTATTACAGCAATTTTAAGTTTATCGTTATTCTGCATGTATGATAACGCTGCAGCATTAAGTGTGATACTAGTTAATCCTGTTGACGAAGTATCTATTTGTCCTGAATACGGAGTGTTAAAATCTAAATTTTTAAAATCGCCTGCAGCTAATGTACCACTACTACCAGTAAATGCGGTACTATGAACAACAATTGCATTACCATTACCTACATTGTTTGAAAAATATAACTTTAAAGTCGCTGAAGATATTGCGCTTGTTATCGCAGAAGTGTCAAAATCAAAAAAACTTCTCCAGACTTTATAAGTGACTGCCCCTCTACCTGAAAATATAGACGCCCCTAAAGCTGTAAACATAAAAGTTGCATTAGGATTACTTACAGTACCTGTTGTCGCACCTCTAGCATTGCTCCAAGAACTTTGAATACCTGAGTTAATAACTCCATCTGTTGTAGCTGCGTATATAGTAGGCATTAATATTCTTTTTTAGGTAAATAGTATTTATTTGAATTAAAGTAATTGTTAGACGTAGGTTTTACATCTATAATTTCATACTCAACTCCACTAATATTATGAATCGTAGTTGCACTAGGATTGTTATTCCACCAAGTTACTTTAGCTTTAGATTTAACTAACGACTTTATATTACTCCCAAATAAACTCCAGTCTTCCTCACCAAATGTATCATAAAAAACTCCATCATAAGTTGATAAAGAGTTTTTTATATTAAACCATTCACCTTCTACTATAGTTACGTTAGGTTTGTCTAAAGCCCAATCTTTAGCTTTCTCTAATACTTGTGGATGACATTCCACAATAGTATGAGAGTTGATAGAATTAGCTTGAATATAATCCGCAGATATACCCATACCAAATCCTATTTCTAATATATCTCCTCCATTAGAGCATACATAATTAGCAGAAGCCTCCATTATAGAAGACTCCCAATCCATCATTACCTCAAAAGTTTCCCCTGCTATAGAGTAATAAACTTTATCACTTTCAAATACTAATGTTTCGTCTTTATATGCCATGTTAAGCTATTTCTACCCAAGTATTATCAGGATTAAAATACATTATACCATTGTTATCATCTAAGCAATAACCAACCACCCTTACAAAATCACCACTTGCACCTGGTGCAACATGAGACATACCCCCAGCAGTAGTTTTAATATAAATAGGATTACCTACGTCACCCATATCTGAAGCCATAGTAATTATACCTTTAATTAGCATACCATTTATATCTGGGTCTGTTCCTAAAGCTATAGCTAGCATTCCCATTGCATCTCTATCTGCATCATCCCCTACCGCTGCACCATCAGCGTCTGCTTGACCCCAAGACCCATCTTCTTTTAGGTAGCAAAGGTCTCCTTGAGTTGTACTTCCACTTCCAAAATAAAGTACATCTCCTTGAACATCGAAATGAGTTGCAGAAGCTGTTCTAACAAATTTTCTTCTAGGTGAAGAAAACTCTGTTGTTACAGATAAACCTCCTGTTATAACTTTACTACCAGATGTTAAAGCGTCTGCTGTTGCAGCATTACCTGTAGTATCTTGATTCAACGTAGGTACATTATTAGCGTCTATAGTTCCTGCACCATTTACTGTTAGGTCAGGTTTAGAGTCAACATATGCTTTTACGGACTGTTGTGTTGGAAACTTAACGTCAGAATTAGAAGACATGTTGTCTTCATCTACAAGAAACACAGAAGTTATTTTTCCTAAGATGTAAGTCCAAAGTCTACTCATAGTAGATTTCTTAGTTGAAGATTTACTTCCAAGGTCTCCATCATCAACTAATATTGTATCTGCATCAACTATGTTATCATTAAAGTCTTCAGCTGAATTAATATCAACGTCCTGACCTTTAACCATTTTAAAGTCACCAGATACTTGTTCTATTACACTACTTAATTTAGGCATATATTAAAAAATTACTTGTACGTACCAAGTGCTTACTCCCCCTGAATTACTTAAAGGGTTTGGACTTTTCCATCCTTTATATGGTTCTGTAAAACCAGCTGAGTTTATATGAGAAATAGTATTACCACTATCTATAACGGTCCAAGGTTCCCCACTTAAAGACGTAGAGGATTCCCCCACCAGAAACGAAGGTGTATTATTTGTTATTCTAGCTGGGTACCAGAATTGAAGATGTTGACTTGTGCCGTTTAGAGTAATACCAAATGCTGATATATCTTCTGTATTAGACGTACCGTTGTCTATAAAAGATTTTTTTTGAAAACTTTGTAGCTCACTATTTGTTGGAGAGTCGTCAGTATGTTTTCCAAGGTACATGTAATTTTTGTACGAATAACTTAGTTGATTGCTTTTATTGCTACCATCATATTGAAACCTTACTTTAATTCTGTTGTAAGAAGTACTGCTTAAGTTACTAGGAAAAGGTAGGTTTATAGTTCCTGTGCTTGCTGTCGCTCTTTGATTTGATTGGTCAAACGATAAATTAGCTCTACTAGTCATACTTCCGCTCCAGGCTTGTGTTGAAAGCCCTAAGTTGTCAGAACCATTCACTCCAGAAGTAAATTTTGAGCTTACAGCATTTTGAAAATTTAAAGTTACTGAGCTACTGGTAATATGATTTCCACTTCCAATTAATATAGTATCAGCTATATTTCCAGCTGTAGTTGTGTCTGTTATGTCATTAGCGTTATTGTTATACTCTACACTATTCCAAACAAAAGCAAATGTGCTTCCCTCGTCTGCTGCTACAAATTTAATTCCATTAAACATTAAGACTTGGTCAACTTGAGGTGAAGAAGTACTAAAATCTACATCAGATAAATCATCTAAATCTACAGGTATAGCAGGTTTATTAAGTATTTGGTTGTCTCCACTTGAGGAACTCCAATCACTCTGTACATTAACTTCTGCACCTGTCTCTATACCATCTAATTTATTTTTATCTCCATTTTCAAACACACCTTCACTTGGTGGTTGCTGTGCTGAATCTGCTTTAGCTCCTTGTGCTGCAGTAGCGTAATTAGCAGAAGAAAAAGATTTTACTTGTGCTAAATTTGTTACTTCAGAATTCATTAAAGCACCTGCTGCAGCTACATTAGTAGCATCTGGAATAGTATTAGTAGTCATATCATCTACAACAAGGTCTATAGTACCGTCTTCATCTTTATACTCAACAGATATTCTTGTTTCAGTATTTCCTGTAAACATAGCTCCAACTAAGTCTTGTACGTCCTCTGTGTTTAAGCTGCCACCTCCGCCGCCACTTCCATCAGCGCCTTTAGGGCCTGGAGTACCAGTAGCTACTAACTGAATTTCATTACTAGAATTTCCAACGCTCAGATTAATAGATGTAGCGCCACCATTTAATGCTAATGAAGGTGCTATAGAGTTTCCGATAGATAAGTTAACAGAAGAGTTTGTAAAAGCCAAAGAAGGACTACTAGAGTCTTCTAACGACAAAACAACACTGCTATCTTTAAAGGATAAAGTAGGCTGCTCATTGACAATCTGTATATCTATTTTCTCTGACATTACGAAACTTTAACTGTACCTCTATCGCTCCATAATAAACCACGAGTAATAGGGCGTGAAGTAGGTAAGCCACCAGCAACAGTATTTGCATCTAAGGTTATAGCGTCATCAGAACTATTTTGAACTGATTTAATTAAAATATGACAAAAAGCTCTTAACTTTTCTGCTGTAATATTTTGATTTCCATTGTAAAAAAGTTCTTCTACCATATCTAAAAGCTCTGCTCTATCTCTTTTTTCAGTAGAAACAACAGTAACTTTAGTTAAACTTTGTTCTTTAACTAAATTTTTATACTTATTTCTAGTATCTGAATTCGTGTAATCTCCTTTAGCCATTTTATTTGTTTATTTATTTATGTTTATATAAAGCTTGAATCAAAATCGTCAGACCATACACTTGTATTGCTGTGATTTATTTTTTCTGCATCATAATTTTGTTTTACTTGTACAGAAGTTAAAGCAATAGAATATAATTTAACTTCATCCACCTTACCTTCATATTGATTTGTTGATGTAGAAAGAGCAGTGTGTCCGTATATATCAGCACCATTATAGCTTATGCTACCTATTAAGGTTGCATCTGCAAATGTAATAGCGTTAAAGCTAGATTCTGGTGGAGTTGCGTCACTAACAGCAACAGATGCACCGTTTATATATACTGCTGTATTAGAGCCTTCTGTATATACAAATGTTACATGAACCCAAGGGCTTAAGCCGTTAGAAAAAGGGCTACTAGATGGTTTAGTTTCAACAAGCGAACTAGATGTACCTGCTTGAAATTGCGATATAATATCGCCATTAGTGCCTAAATAAATAGCAACTCTAGACTGACCGTCTTCTGCACCATAAATATATTGCTGACCTGATGGGTTACCATCTTGCGGCTTTAACCACATCTGTATAGTAAAACTATTTCTATATACATCTTGAAATGTATTACCTGTATGTATATAGGAAAGACTATCTATTTGTAAACCTTTTTCTTTTACTCTGTTCATTGGTAAGCCATATACATCTTTTCCTTTTACAACAGATTCTTGCAAGTATAAACATAAAGAGTCTGCGTGAGGCGTTACTGTAGCATCGTTTACATTAGGAGATAAATCAGACCAAGTTTGTAAACCGTTGTTTCTCCAGTAACCGCTTAGCTTTACTTCTTTTACTGATATGTTGTCTATTTTTAATTCACAATTACCATACCCATACACATAAAGGGTAGTGTTTGTTACTGAAGAAATAACTGTCGAGTTATAAACACCATTTGCTGCTCTATTAATTACTACTTGACTACCCCCAAATTGTAGTTGACAACTTCCTGAAACATAATCACTAATTTCAAAACTTACATTGTATGTTTTTCCACTTATTACCCCGAATGACGTTTGAGTTAAAGGGGTACTTGAAGAATTATCTACAGCAGCTTTACCACCACTAATAGTCCACCCTACACTTGTAGTCCAATCCGTACCATTAGTACTCTCCGCTTGTGTGATACCAGTGAAATCTCCCTTATCAACTATTTCACTACCTAAGAAAGTACTATGGTCTCTAGCGTCTAAAATTTGTCCGCTATTAAACAACTCTTGAACTTCACTGCTAGAAAGCTCTTTGTTAAACGTACTTATTTCATCTATAAAAAATGTTTCTGATAAATTAGTGCTAGTAGGATTGTAGCCAATATATCTATATTCTATAGCGCCATCTTGACTGGAACTAGCGCTAACAGTTTTTTGTAAGGTTCCGTTTATATATACTTTTAC
>CESF01099964.1_pt1 | contig 22622 bp, 29 predicted proteins | sample 356331 | NCBI WGS metagenome assembly CESF01 (sample SAMEA2621779, study PRJEB7988) | marine metagenome | biome: marine biome (ENVO:00000447); feature: surface water layer (ENVO:00002042); material: "saline water (ENVO:00002010), including plankton (ENVO:xxxxxxxx)" | depth 5 m
GAAGGTGGAGTTAAGCTTGGTGTATCAAGTCGTGGTATGGGAAGTCTTGTTCAAAAGAATGGTACCCAACATGTAGGTAACGATTTTATGTTAGCTACTGTTGATATCGTCCAAGACCCAAGTGCACCTTCAGCCTTTGTTAATGGAATTATGGAAGGAGTAGAATGGGTATGGGACAATGGAATCATTAAGCAACAAGATATTGAATTAATTGAGACTGAAATAAAAAGCGCTACAAGCAAAAATCTACCTGAGGTAGAAATTAGAGCCTTTAAGAATTTCCTCTCTAAAATAAACTCTCAAAGATAGGAGAATAAAAAATGTCAGAAGATGTTAAAAATCTAGTAGACAGTGCAGCAGATGCAGTAGAAGTCCAAGAAGAGAGTCAGGAAGAAATCGTAGATAATGAAAATTTGAACGAGGAAGCTGACGAAGCTCTAGACGAAGCCGCAGCCAAGAAAGAAATGCATGACGAAGAAGAGGAAGAAGAAGAGGAAGTGAAAGAAGAAGCTCCTCAAGTCAATATTCCGAAAACTAAAGCAGGCACAATTCAGGCAGCTGTTGAAATGTTAAAGAAAGCTAGAAAAGAAGACGCACAAAAGCTATTCGCAAAAATGGTAAAAGTGGACGAAACATCCGAGGAAGATTCTGTCAAATCAGTTGATGATGCTATGAAAAAAGTCAAGCCAGTTAAAGCACCTGGTACAAAAGGTGTAGATAACAAGCATGGCGAAGTCGTTAAGGCTAAAGTAGAATCAGTAGATTTTGACGAAGATTTAGATGCATTGATAAAAGAAGAAGCAACGCTATCCGATAATTTTAAAGGAAAAGCAGGAGCTATTTTTGAAGCAGTGTTAACATCTAAATTAACTCAGGAAGTTGATAGATTAGAAAACGAATATGCTAGTAATTTAGAAGAGGAAGTATCTGATATGACTAAAGACATCGTAGAGAAAGTAGATGGTTACTTGAACTATGTTGTTGAACAATGGATGTCAGAAAATGAAGTAACAGTAAGTGCAGGGCTTAGAACTGAAATTGCTGAAGACTTTATGACTTCACTTCAAAGAGTGTTCACTGAACACTATATAGAAGTTCCAGAAAGTAAAGTAGACTTAGTTGATGAACTCAACGAACAGGTTACTGAACTAGAGGAAAATCTTAACAAATCAACACAGGATAATATTGACCTACATTCAAAAGTTCAAGATTTTGAAAAAATTGAAGTAGTAAGAGAACATTCTGTAGGGCTTGTAGATACAGACGCTGAGAAATTAGCATCATTAGTCGAAGATATAGAATTCGATAATAGAGATAACTTTGAAATGAAAGTTAAAACTGTTAAAGAATCTTACTTCAAAGATGGTGTTGAGGTTGAAGCTGATGAAGCAGACAGTCTTTTAGGAGAAGGAACAGTCGATATAGACGTTTCTGATACTATGACCGCCTACACTCAAGCAATAACAAAATATACAAAATAAACATATTATAGGAGAATATAAAAATGTTTAATGCAGACGCAAATTTAATGGAAAAATGGGGTCCAGTTTTAGAGCACGACAGTGCACCTGAAATTACGGATCGTTATAGAAAAGCTGTTACAGCTAGACTATTAGAAAACCAGGAAATTGCTTTACGTGAAGAAAGAGCTCAAGCACAAGGAAATTTTATTTCTGAAGCAGCAGCAGCTAACAAAACAGGATCTGGAGTTGCAAACTTCGACCCGGTTTTAATTTCTTTAGTACGAAGAGCAATGCCTAACTTAATTGCTTATGATATCGCTGGCGTTCAGCCAATGAGTGGTCCAACAGGACTTATCTTTGCAATGAAATCAAGATACTCCACACAAGGTGGAGCAGAAGCTCTATTCGCAGAAGCTGATACAGACTTCTCAGGAACAGGTACTCACCAAGCAGACCCAACAGGTCTAGTAGGCGTAGCTGATTCTGGAGATGCTGGCGTAGATATTTCTGATGAAGCAGACACAGTATCAACATTCGGTAGTGGTATAGCCACAGCTGATGCTGAAAGATTAGGAGTCGGTGAATCCGGTGACGGTTCTTTCGGTGAGATGGCTTTCTCAATCGAGAAGTCAACTGTTACTGCTAAGTCAAGAGCTCTAAAAGCTGAGTACACAATGGAATTAGCTCAAGACCTTAAAGCAATCCACGGGTTGGATGCTGAAGGTGAATTGGCTAACATTCTATCTGCTGAAATCCTCGCGGAGATCAATAGAGAAGTTGTTAGAACAATTTTAACAAAAGCTATCATTGGTGCTAAACAATCTAACTTAGCACTTAAAGGTGTATTTGACTTACAAACAGATTCAGACGGAAGATGGATGGTTGAGAAGTTTAAAGGATTAATCATGCAGATCGAAAGAGAAGCAAACGAAATCGCTAAAGGAACAAGAAGAGGTAAAGGTAACTTTATCCTATGTTCTAGTGATATCGCTTCTGCTCTAGCAGCTGCTGGTCTTTTAGATTATACACCAGCTCTTTCAGTAAGTCTGAATGTTGATGACACAGGTAATACATTTGCTGGTGTTCTTAACGGTAGAGTTAAAGTATATATTGACCCATATGCAGCAGGAGACTTTGTATGTGTAGGTTATAGAGGGGCTAACCCTTACGACGCAGGTATGTTCTATTGTCCTTACGTTCCTTTAACAATGGTTAAAGCGGTAGGTGAGAATGATTTCCAACCAAGAATCGGTTTTAAAACTAGATATGGTATGGTAGCAAACCCATTCGTAGCGGCAGACGGCGTTGGTACTAACCGTGCTAATCCGTACTTCAGAATCTTCAGAGTTGACGATATGATGAAATCATAAGTCTAACTTTAGATTTATTTTAAGGGGAGCTTCGGTTCCCCTTTCTTTTTTGTATAAATATAGATATGGCTACATTAACTACAAACAAAAACTTTTTAAGCCCAGTAGGGTTTTCATTTAAAATTAATAGTGATACTTATCCAAACCTAGAATACTTTTGTGTAAGTGCAAATTTACCAGACGTTAGTTTAAACGTTAACGAACAACCTTTTAGAGGAACAACTGTAAAATACACTGGTGAAACATTAGGGTTCGGTGATCTATCTATTAGAGTGAATCTTTTAGAAGATTTAGAAAATTATATTGAGACATTTAATTGGATGCATAATATAATCAATAATGATTCTGCAGAAGGATTCCAAGAAGATGGTACATTATTAATATTAAATTCACACAACAACGTTGCAAAAGAAGTTCACTTTAAAGGATTGTTTCCAACCTCATTAGGTGGTATAACATTTGATGCTCAAGGTGACTTTCAATACGCATCGTCAGATATAACATTTGCTTATACATCATTTGAATTTAAATAACAGTTTACTTTTTACTAAAACTGTGTTATAATATATACTATGAATAATTTACAAACAATACTAGATATGTGGAAGAAAGATTCCATTATAGACGAAATGGCACTCGATGAGTCATCAAGGGACTCTGCCAAACTTCACGGTAAGTACTTAGAGATATATTCAGTTAATAAGTTGAGGCTGAAAAAGCAAGAAGCTGAATTTAGGGTACTACTTAAAGACAAATGGTTGCATTATAATGGCAAGATGTCGAAAGAAGATATAGACGAAAAAGGCTGGGATTACAATCCACTTGGTGGCCTGACTGTATTAAAAGGTGATATGGATTATTACTATGATTCAGACCCTATCATTCAAGAAGCAAAGGCTAAAATAGAATATACTGAAGAGATATGTAGCGTTCTAAAAGAGATATTAGAAAATGTTAAATGGAGACATCAGAATATTAAGAACATAATCGAGTGGAGAAAGTTTACTAGCGGAATCTAATGGAAACATTGGTTATAAAAAAGCTTAATGAAGCGTTCATGCATATCAAATGCGAACCAAGTGTTGAGCGAGAATTATCAGAACATTTCTGTTTCTTTGTACCAGGATATAAGTTTATGCCTGCGTATAGAAATCGTATGTGGGATGGTAAGATAAGATTATATGACCAAAGAAAGAAAACACTATATACAGGTTTATTTAAATATCTTAAAGAATTTTGTGAATTAAGAAACTATACTATTGTTCCAAAGATCAGTGAAAGATATGGTGCAATAGATCAAACAGAAAATCACGATATAGATTCTTATTTAGAAGAGGTTGATCTTACAGCAGGTGGTAAAAAGATTATACCTAGAGATTATCAGATAGATGCTTTAAAGAAAGCAATGACTGATACTAAATCATTATTATTATCACCAACAGCATCAGGTAAAAGTTTAATTATATATCTTGCAATAAGATATTTCCTAGAGTTTTATAGTCAAAAAATATTAATCTTAGTACCAACCACATCTTTAGTTGAACAAATGTATTCAGACTTTGGAGATTATTCTAGTACAGATGGTTGGAATGTAGATGAACATTGTCATAAGATATACTCAGGTCGTGAAAAGTTTGATATTAACCAAAGAGTTATTATTAGTACATGGCAATCAGTTTATAAATTACCACAACAATGGTTTGCAGGTTTCGGTATGATAGTTGGAGACGAGGCCCATAATTTTAAAGCAAAATCACTTACAGCCATAATGGAGAAATGTACTGAGGCTCAATATAGAATAGGAACAACTGGTACATTAGATGGTACACAAACTCATCAGTTAGTATTAGAAGGTTTATTTGGTCCAGTATATCAGGTAACCACAACAAAGAAACTAATGGATAGTAATGATCTATCACAATTAAAAATTAAAATATGTTTATTAAAATATAAAGATGAAATATGTAAGATGATGAGTGGACAAAAGTATCAAGACGAGATAGATTTCATTGTGAAATATCCAGATAGAAATAACTTTATTACTCAATTAGCATTAGAAACATGTCGAGAAGGTAATACATTAATTCTCTTTCAGTACGTTGAGAAGCACGGTAAGCCCCTACATGCCCTTTTAAATGAAAAGATGAATGTTACTAAGGGTAAAAGACAGTTATTTTACGTTTCTGGCGAGACAGATGTTGATACTCGTGAGCAAATAAGAGCCATTACAGAGAAAGAAGATGATGCCATAATCGTTGCCAGTATGGGCACTTTCAGCACAGGTATCAATATAAAGAGGCTACATAATATCATATTTGCTTCACCCTCTAAAAGTCAGATCCGTGTACTACAATCTATTGGTCGAGGATTAAGAAAGTCAAATGATGGTCTAGACACAAATGTATATGATATAGCAGATGATCTACATTGGAAGGCCAGAAAAAATTACACACTACAGCACGCAGCTGAAAGAATTAAAATATACAGTAAAGAGAAATTTAACTACAAGTTGTTTGATTATATGTTATAAATAATAATATGGAAGATAGTAAAGTTAATATAAGACATTTCAAACTAACTAATGGAGAAGAAATAATAGCTCTTGTTCAAAGAAATTTAGATGGAGCTTGGTTATTAGAAAGACCAGTATGTATTAACAATGCTATGTTAGGTGGATATTCATTCGCACCTTGGTTTCCATTCTCAAGTGCTAAAACATTTAAGATAATGAAAAATCATGTTCTACAACACGTACCAATTGCAGATAAAGTGCAAGACACATATATTAAGTTTGTATTAAATCAACCAGAGGTTGCTACGCCGACTAATAAAAGTGATGAAGAACTACTAAGTGAATATGAACAACGATTAACTGATAAGTACGCTGAAGAAGGTGTACCACTAGATGATAAGAAAGAAAAGACGATACATTAATTTTATATCTTCTCTCACCCCAGGTGACTTTATTATTATATCACATAAATCGTGATTTGTAAACGGTTTTTTTTAAATATTTCTATTTACATTTACTAAAAACTGTGTTATAATATAGATTACTATGGAGAAGATAAATGTCTATTAAACCAAAAGAAAAACCACATTACGTGAACAATAAAGATTTTTCTCAAGCAGTTATGGATTATGCAGTAGAATGCAGAGACTGTAAAGAAAAAGAAATTCAAGTTCCAAAGGTTACAGATTACATCGCAAGATGTTTTATTAAAATTGCCGAAGGGCTATCTCATAGACCAAACTTTGTAAGGTATACTTATAGAGAAGAAATGGTTATGGATGCTGTTGAAAATTGCTTAAGAGCAATAGGTAACTATAATATCGAAACAGCCACAAGAACTGGAAAGCCAAATGCATTCTCGTACTTTACGCAAATATGTTACTTTGCGTTTATTCGTAGAATCACAAAAGAGAAAAGACAACAAGATATTAAATTTAAATTCATTGAGAAAATGGGTATTGAAGATTTTGTTGCTATGGGTATGGACGAAGCAGGTGCTGAACAAACAGCTGCATATGTTGATACACTAAAACAAAGAATTAGTCAAGTAAGAGTACAAGATACTAAGATTAAAGAATTTGCAAAGAAAGAAAAAGAAAGAGAAAAACTAGAGTTATTTTATGAGAAAACTAAGTAGTAAACAAAGAGACTATCAGATCAGACGAAGAAAGAAAAGGTTTGGTCATGAATTAAAAAGAAAAGAAAAAAGAATCTTATTAAAAAGAGCTTATACAAATCAAGCAATTAAGATGCGAAGACAATTAAGAAAACTGAGAATGTCACTATGAAGATAGCAATATTAAATGATACGCATTGCGGTACTAGGAATTCGTCTGATATATTTTTAGACTATCAAGGAAGATTTTATACAGAAGTATTTTTTCCTTATTGTAAAGAACATAACATAAAACAGATTTTACATCTAGGTGATTATTATGAGCATCGTAAGTTTGTTAATTTCAAAGCTTTAAATACGAATCGTAAACACTTCTTAGAGCCAATGAAAGAACTTGGTATGTCAATGGATATTATTCCTGGCAACCATGATGTTTATTTCAAGAATACAAACGAGCTATGTTCATTAAAAGAACTCTTAGGTTACTTTACTTCTAATGTCAACATCTGCATGAAGCCAACTGTATTAGATTACGATGGTTGTAAAGTTGCAGTGTTACCTTGGATTAATAAATCTAATTATGAAGAATATACCAAATGGGCAATGAATTGTAATGCAGCTATTCTTGGAGCTCACCTAGAGTTAAAAGGATTTGATATGATGCCAGGAATGCCTAATCCACATGGTATGAATGCTGATGTATTCTCAAGGTTTGAGTCTGTATTAAGTGGTCACTTTCATACAAAATCAAGTAGAGATAATGTTCACTATCTTGGTGCTCAGTTTGAAATGACATGGGCTGATGTTGACGATCCAAAATACTTTCATGTATTAGATACAGAGACAAGAGAAATAGAAGCAATAAGAAATCCTATAACTATATTTAAAAAAGTTGTATATGATGATTCAAAAACAGATTACGATAAAGTCGATGTGAAACAATTTGAAAAACAATTCATTAAATTAATAGTTATAAATAAAAATGACTTATATATGTTTGACAAATTCATAGATAGGTTACAGAGCATAGATACATATGAACTCAAGATAGCAGAAAGCTTTGATGAGTATCTGGGAGAAAGCGTAAATGACGAGAAAATATCCCTAGAAGATACTACAGAACTACTTGATTCTTATGTTGAAGCAGTTGACACAGACTTAGATAAAGAACATATCAAAGTTGAGTTAAGAAAGCTTTATACCGAAGCTCAGAACTTAGAGGTAGTATAATGGAAATAATGATCGTATGCACTGCATTAGTTATTCCAACAATTATACTAAGTTATATTATGGTGAAACATTGGAAGCTATAATACTAATACCAATCCTTTGGGTCTCTATGGCAGCACTTTTTATATTTCTAATAAGAGATGTATCAGGTACTAAAGGTATAGAGAAAGAACAATATTATGGAAGAAAAACTGGTACTAAGTACACAGCTAAATCAAGTAGGAAAGACTATATAGTATGATACACTTTAAAACATGTTCGTGGAAGAACTTTCTATCCACGGGAAACGACCCTATAAAAATCCAATTAGATAGAACACCAACCACATTGATCGTAGGTCAAAATGGTGCAGGTAAATCTACTCTCTTGGATGCATTATCTTTTGGTTTGTTTGGCAAACCGCATAGAGATATTAATAAGGGTCAATTAATTAATTCAATTAATGGCAAAGGCTCAGAGGTTGAGATTGAGTTTGAAATTGGAGGATCAGATTTTAGGATTGTTCGTGGTATCAAACCAAACAAATTTGAAATCTGGCAGAATGGAAATCTAATTAATCAGTCATCTAATGTTCGTGATTACCAAAAGTTCTTAGAACAAAATATTCTAAAACTAAATCACAAATCGTTTCATCAGGTTGTGGTTCTTGGATCCAGTTCTTTTGTACCTTTTATGCAATTACCTGCATGGTCAAGAAGGCAAGTCATTGAGGACCTTTTAGATATTAACATATTTTCTAAAATGAATATGCTATTAAAAGAAAGAAATGCAAAGATACGCGAAGAGCTTAACGATATTAATCACATGATAGATATTGCAAAAACAAAGCTTGATGGCCAAAGCAAATATATTAAAAACCTTGAAGAATTAAACGAAGATCAGATAGAGAAAAAACACGAAAGTATAAATATTCACAATGACGAAATTAAAAAGTTGTTTGAAGAAAGCAAGAGTTTAAGTAAAGACCTTGTGAGTATGTTATCTGTTGAAGAAAAAAAGAACAGAGACCTATTAAAGAAGTCGTCACAATTAGAATCTTATGGCTTAAATTTTAAGACTAAGATGATTGACCTAGTCAAGGAAAGTAAATTCTATGAGGAACACGACCAATGCCCGACGTGCGATCAAGAAATCGAAGAGTCAAAGAAGGCAGAGAAGATTGCATTTGTTAAAGAAAAGGCAAAAGAACTTCAAATAGCCGAGTTAGATTTAGGAAAAGAAATCTCTATATTAAAACGAGAACTATCTGAAGTAACAAATCATATTAACGAATTAAAGCAAAGACAAAATAAAATCAATTCTAATAATGATTCTATTACTCTGTTGCAAAAAGAAATTGATAAAGTTCAAGCTGAGATAACTAAACTATCTGGTCAAACAGGTGATATCTCAAAAGCAAAGAAAGATTTATCTTCCATGAGAAAGGGTAAAGATAAAGCAACTGAAAAGAAGCTTGAGTATGTTGAAGAACGTACCTATAACGAAGTCATAGGAGAGATGCTGAAAGATACTGGTATTAAAACAAAAGTAATCAAACAATACTTACCTGTTATGAATAGATTAATAAATCAATACCTTCAAGTATTAGACTTCTTTGTATCTTTCCATTTAGACGAAAACTTTGACGAAACGATTAGATCAAGACATAGAGATAGTTTTAATTATGCATCGTTTAGTGAAGGCGAGAAACAAAGAATTGACTTATCGTTATTATTTACTTGGAGACAAATAGCTAAGATGAAGAACTCAGCATCTAGTAATCTCTTAGTTCTTGACGAAACATTTGATTCTAGTTTAGACCATGATGGTATTGATAATCTAATGAAGATACTAAATACCCTAGACGATAATAGTAATACATTTATTATTTCACATAAGGGTGATGTGCTACAAGATAAGTTTAGATCAAAGATTGAGTTCTTTAAGCACAAAAACTTCAGTAAAATCAAATAGTGACTCGCTGGTCACAGAGTTATGTGACAATTGTGTGACAATGCCAAAAAACCGTTGACATTTCTGTCAAGACCTGATACTATATACATAATGATAAAAAGATAAGGAGAATCAATGAAAGGCATATTACCAAAATTATTAGCAAAAGAAAATATCACCATTCAACATGGTAACTACCATACTGCTTGGTTTGATATTAAAGACCGTGTATTAGGATTACCTATGTGGAAAGATATGGGTAAAGATGTTTATGATCTATTAATAGGTCATGAAGTTGGTCATGCATTAGAAACACCATACGAAGGTTGGCATGATAATCCAGAGAATCTGGAAGGTTGCCCTAGGTCTTATATTAATGTTGTAGAAGATGCTAGAATAGAAAGAAAAGTCAAGTCAAGATATCCTGGTCTAGTTAGATCATTTGAAAAAGGTTATGCTCAGTTATGGGATAACGAATTCTTTGGTGCACCTAATGAATTACCTTCATGGGACGAAGTTAAACTTATAGATAAAATTAATCTTGAAGCTAAAGTTGGTGCTCACCTTGATGTACCATTTAATCCTGAAGAGCAAGTCTTTATGGATAGAGCTATGACAACAGAATCTTTTGATGAAGTAGTTCAGTTAGTAAGAGATATATTAGCTTACACACAAGAAAATCAACCAGAACTTTTACAACCACCAGAGCCAGAAGAAAGCGATAGCAACGATATACCTAATGATGGTGATGAAGATGATATGCCACAAGGCCATGATGATATGATGCCTTCTGAGTCTAGTCAAGAAGACGAAGCACAAACAGAAGGTGAAGGTCAAACAGAGGATGGTGAAGAAGCTGAAAAAGAAACTAATTCAGTAAACAATGATTCAACTGATGGACAAGGTAATGAAGAAACAACTGCTGCTTCACATGGTGGAGATAGTGATGAGTCAATAACTGACAAAAACTTTAGAGCGAATGAAGATAAATTAATTGAAGATGCATCACTTGATGGTAGACTTATTGTCGGTAATCAAATTGACAAAGATATGTTAAAAGACATCTTTATACCTTACAAAAAGATTGAAGCTGGAAGAGCTCCTCTAGGAACTAGTAGATGGTCAAAAGAAGAATGGGAATCACATGATATTCAAAGCTTCAATGAAGTAGAGTTTGTTTCTTACATGAAAGATGTAAAAAGAAGCGTAAACTATGCAGTCAAAGAATTTGAGCAAAGAAAAGCAGCATTCAGATATACAAGAGCACAGACTGCAAAAACTGGTTCTTTAGATGTAAACAAACTTTGGTCTTACAAAACTAACGAAGATATTTTTTCAAGAGTAACTAAATTAGCAGATGCTAAGAATCATGGAATGTTTATGTTAATAGATTTCTCTGGTTCAATGTCAGGTGTTATGGATAGAGTAATAGATCAGCTAATTCATTTAGTTGTATTCTGTAAGACAGTAAATATTCCATTTGATGTTTATGGCTTTACTACAGGTAATCCAAACTTTAAAGAAAATAAAAGAGATTCATATAGAGAAGGCCAAGTACATCACGAAGGTCTAGCACTTTGTCAACAAATATCTAGTGAGCTAGGTAAAAAAGATTATACTGAAGCTCTTAAATTTTTATTCCATAGAAAGAATCAAGAAGCTTCTTGGAGAGGAATGAGAATTTGTGAATATGGTTCACCTTACGAAGATTGGGGTTCAACACCTTTAAACACTTCTCTTGTTGCAATACATGATAAACTATTTAATATGATCAGTTCTAAGGGAATTGATAATATGAATTTAGTTGTACTCTCAGATGGTGATACAAATCAGCTTAGAATATCTAATGATATACCAGAAAAGTTTGCTAGTACAGCAACAAATAATGGTGCTAGTATGTGGGCAGCTGATTACAGAATCAGAATGGGCAAAGGGATTGTCGAGTCACAAAGATCAGGTGTTCAAATGACAAAAGAGATGCTTAACTACTACAGAAAATTTGGTATCACAACTCTTGGTTTCTTTCTTGCAAATGACAGATATGCATATAACTACAAGTTATCAGATGTCTGCTACGATAAGAATAACCACGACAGATATGAGAACGAAGAGTTTACAAAAGATGCTCACAAACAAAATACAAAAAACAAATGTGTTATTTATAATGATACACTTGGTTATGATGAATTCTATATTGTACAAACTTTTAATAAGTCTGTTATGAATATAGAAAATGAAGATTTTGAAGTCCAAGAAGATGCTACAAAAGCTCAAATTACTACAGCTTTCAAAAAGCATTCTAAAGGCAAGAAATTAAACAAAACACTACTGACTAACTTCGGTAAGGCGGTAGCAGTTTAATGACCCATTGGTCACACATTGTCACACAATTGTCACACAAAACCGTTGACAAATGTGACAATACGTGATACTATAGATATATAAATTAATGATGAAAGGAGTGAATTATATTATGAAATTTAGTGAAATGAAAATATCAACACAAAAGATTGTGAGTGAATTAGGAAAAAGGTTTCCAGATCAAACACAATTTAGAAAATCAGCAATCGTAGATATTGCTAAAGAACACGGTTATACCGGAAAAGACTTTTATAGTCTAATGCAACCAGAGAACAGAGTTAAGATAGGTACTTATGACCTAGCATCTGTTCTAGCAAGTGCTCCAAAACAAGAAGCACAACCTATGCCAGCAAATGCTATGGCAATGCAATCTGTAGTAAATGATGAAAAAACATATGCTTCAGTTGATGAAACATTTGTACCATGGGGTTCATATTCTGATATTGTAAAAATTATCAAGTCTAATATGTTCTATCCAACATACATATCTGGTCTATCAGGTAATGGTAAAACATTCATGGTAGAACAAGCATGTGCTAAACTCAAGAAAGAGTTTATTAGAGTACAGATTAATCCAGAAACTGACGAAGACGATTTAATCGGTGGATTCAGACTGATCAATGGTGAAACAGTATTTGCCAAAGGTCCAGTTCTAAAAGCAATGGAGAATGGTGCAATACTTCTTCTTGACGAAATCGATAGAGCAACTAATAAGATCATGTGTTTACAAGGTATCTTAGAAGGAAAGCCAGTTCTAGTCAAAAAGACTGGTGATGTAATCAAACCTGCTCCAGGGTTCAATGTTATTGCAACAGCAAATACACTTGGAAAAGGTTCCGAAGATGGAAGATTTACAGCCGCATCTATTATTGATGATGCATTCCTAGAAAGATTTACTGTTACTGTAAACCAAAAGTTTCCAAGTGTAGCAGTCGAAAAGAAAATTGTTGAAAGACATATGTCTAAGTTCGATGCAAATGACGAGGACTTTTCAGATAAGCTCGTTCAATGGGCAGATGTTATTCGTAAAACTTTTTATGATGATGGTGTAGATGAGTTAATCTCTACAAGAAGGCTCTGTCATATTGTACAAACATTCTCTATCTTTAATAATAGAATGAAAGCAATTGAGCTATGTATCTCAAGGTTTGACGAAGATACAAAAGATGCTTTCCTTGATCTTTACACAAAGGTTGATGAAGGTGTCATTAGCCAGATCGATGGTACTAACATTGAAGAAAACACAGGAGGAGTATAATGCTGATGAAGGTTAGAAAATCAGAAATAGATTACAAATTTAACGAGGATGCTCTGATACAAGAGCTCCAAGAATATATTAATAAAACTTACGAGGGTCACTACTCAAAGAATCAATTCCAATCAACGGAATTTATTAATGACTGTGGCCATGGTATGGGGTTTGCTTTAGGCAATGTTTTAAAGTACGCTCAACGGTATGGAAAGAAAGACGGGTATAACCGAAAGGACTTACAGAAAATTCTTCACTATACTTTAATCGCTTTGCATGTACATGATGAAAATAATTGTTGACATTCAAAGCAAACTGTGTTATAATATAGTAATTATGGAGAAAAAACTATGTCTAATGTTTTAAGTGATGATACAATAAATGTATTAAAGAACTTTGCAACTATTAATCCTAATCTGGTCTTTACACCAGGTCAAAAGGTTAAAACAATATCTGAGTCTAAAACTATTTTAGCTCAAGCAGATATTACAGAAGATATGCCAAAAGAATTTGGAGTTTATGACTTAAACGAATTCTTATCAGTATATAATCTTGTTGATACACCTACACTGACCTTTGAAGATAAGTCAGTTTTAATTAATGGTTCAAACAACCAGGTTGTAAGATATTTCTTTTCAGAAATTGAAATACTTACTACACCTCAAAAAGATATACAGATGCCAGATGCTGAACTAGGATTCACGCTTACTGACGAGATTTTAAATCAAATCAGAAAAGCTGCTGCAGTTCTAGGTCATACAGAATTATCACTTACTGGTGATAATGGTGTAATCACTGCTTCTGTGGTGGATACTAAAGATTCCACAAGCAACTCATTTAGTTATGAACTAGATCGTGATAATGCTTGTAAAGAAGATTTTAACTTTATCGTTAGTATTCCAAATTTAAAATTATTACCAGGCGATTACTTTGTGAGTATATCATCAAAGTTAATATCTAATTGGACCAATAACAATTATCCAATAGAATATTTTATCGCATTGGAGAAAAACTCAAGCTTTGGTGTATAAATACATTAGAGCAAATAAATCTTCATTTTTATATAATGAAGATAGAGTGGGTAACGCCGATGGTCGGGTTACTCAATTTAGTCTAAACTTTGCAAAGGAGAAAAAAAATGGCTGACGAAAATATGAACGTAGAAGGAACAGAAGAAGCTGTTCAATTAAGTCTTAGAGATATTGCTACCGTAGTGAACCTTATTGATATGTGTTCAAGACGTGGTGGTTTTGAAGGGGCTGAGCTGGAAACAGTTGGTGGTTTAAGAACAAGAATTGTTACTTTCTTAAATGCCGCTCAAGAGGCTCAAGGTCAAGATGGCGTTGAAGGCGATCTTAACCCAGTAGAAGATGTTGAAGCTGTAGAAGCTGAAGGATCTGCTGACTAAAATTACAATAGGGGTCGCAAGACTCGGGCAGGGACAGGGACCCACCAATTCAAAAAAGAACAATTATTTAAGCTTTAAATTGAATAAAGCGTCCCATCCCGCCAATTTTATTATAGGATTATATTATGGAAATAAGCGAAAAACAACAATTACTTGACTCCCTGTTAAAGGGTATTGTTCAAGTAACATTCAAAAAAATAGATACAGGCGAACTAAGAGTCATGCCTTGTACTCTCAATGAAACAACTTTAGAAGCTAATGGATTTGAAGTTTCTATCAAAATGAATGCCGATTCAGATCATTACGCTGTATGGGCATTAGATAAAAATGCATTTAGAAGCTTTAGATTAAGCACAGTAACTGAATGGAAATCATTAACAAATTGGGAGCCAAAATGACAAACGAATTTTTATGGGTTGAAAAGTACAGACCTAACAAACTAGATGATATTGTACTACCCGCAAATCTCTACAAAACATTTGATGAAATGTTATCAAATGGAGAGATACAAAATATGTTGTTTACTGGTACAGCTGGTGTAGGTAAAACCACAGCAGCCAAAGCTATAGCAAACATATTAAATTTAGATTATATAATAATCAATGGATCCGAAGAAGGTAACATAGACACGCTTAGAAATAAGATCAAACAATTTGCGTCAACAGTTTCTTTATCGGGTGGGCACAAGCTGGTAATTTTAGATGAGGCTGATTATCTGAATCCGCAGTCCACCCAACCTGCATTACGTGGGTTTATAGAAGAATTTAGTGGCAATTGTAGATTTATATTTACATGCAACTTTAAGAATCGTATTATTGAACCACTACATAGTAGATGTTCTGTAATTGATTTTTCTATACCAAAAGGCGATAAGCAAAGATTGGCTTCAGTCTTTATGGCAAGGTGTATGCATATATTAGATAGTGAAGGTGTCAAATATGATACACAAGTATTATCAGAATTTATTATCAAATACTTTCCAGACTATCGTAGAATACTTAATGAGTTACAACGATATGGTCAAAGTGGTCAGATAGATACTGGAATTCTAGTAAACGTTTCTGACGTATCAATAGAAACATTGGTTAATCATCTAAAGATTAAAGACTTTAAGAACATGCGTAAATGGGTTATTGAGAACATTGACATTGAACCAACAGCTATATTTAGAAAGCTTTATGATTCAATGAATGATTATGTAGACCCGCAATCAATTCCTCAGTTAGTTCTCATACTAGCTGATTATCAATATAAAGACAGTTTCGTTGCTGATCATGAACTTAACATGGTTGCATGCTTAACTGAAGTAATGGCAGGTGTAAAATGGAAATAATATTTCAAGCACTATTTATTATAGGTATGGCATACTTTGCTTATATGTCATGTCATGTAGTAGAAGAAAAAAAGAAAGGCAAATACATTCCATTACCATGGGAGAAAGATGGTTTCTTTAGAAAAACAAAAAAGAAAATATTTGACAAAGCAAATATTCAATATCGTGATGGAGACAATACATGAATCCATTTGAATATGTAAATGCAATCAATAAGACCAAGAAAGATGTTATGGTTGATGATCTTGCAGAGAAAGAGTATAACCCGTTTATAATTAATCGTGCGTTATCTTTCTTTAGTGATACAATACTTTATGCTAACGAAATGAATAAGTATCATCACCTAGACAACCGTCTTCAATTTGATTTTTTTATAAATATAATAAGAAGTAAAAATAGATTCTCCAAGTGGTTTAAACCAACTGAGATTGAGAATCTTGAGCTCATCAAACAACATTACGGCTACAGTAACGAAAAAGCTAAAGCCGTTTTATCTTTATTTAGTAATGATGATATTGACGAGTTAAAACAAAGGATGTATAAAGGTGGAAGAACAAAATCAAATTAATTGGTCCTCAAATGATATGCTCGAAGTATCATTGAATGAACCAGACGACTTTCTTAAAATACGAGAAACACTTACAAGAATAGGTGTAGCGTCACGTAAAGATCAAAAGTTATATCAGTCATGTCATATATTACATAAACAAGGCAGGTATTTTATAGTTCACTTCAAAGAACTATTTCTATTAGATGGCAAACCAAGCAACCTAATGGAAAATGACTTACATCGTAGGAATACAATTGCTACGTTGTTAGCTGACTGGGGTTTAGTTAGTTTAATTAATCCAAGTCAAGTAACGGAATGTGCTCCATTGAGACAGATAAAGGTTATACCTTTTAAAGAGAAAACTCAATGGGAGCTATGTCCAAAATATAATATAGGAAATACTCAAACTAAGGAGTAAACCTGTATAAATATAATGAGGAATGCGGTATTGAACCGGTTCCCACAACCTTGCTATATAGGAGGAAATTAAAATGGTAAGAAATACATTGAACGTACCACGTTCGTTATTCGTAGGCTTTGACAGCATATTTGATGATCTGGAAAGAATCCATCAGAGTGCTAGAACCGGAGCTGATAACTACCCACCACATAACATAGTTAAAATCGACGAGGAGAAATTCTTAATCGAGTTAGCAGTGGCAGGTTTTAGTAAAGACGATTTTGAAATAGAGTTGAAAGACGGTATTTTAAAAGTTAGAGCTGAAAAGAAAGAAGACGCGAGAGAATACGCATTTAAAGGTATCTCGTCCCGCAAATTTGAGAAGAGCTTCCGCCTCTCAGAATATTGCGTAATAGACGGTGCTGATTATCAAGATGGAATACTAGTAGTGTATGCTAGAGTAGAGATTCCTGATGAACAGCGTCCTAGGAAGATTCAAATAGGGTCTGCTGGGGCATCAACAAGAAAACAGTTCCTTAAAGGGTAATTGTTATATTAGAGAAAACTCAGTAGATTTAAAAATTTACTGGAGAAATGAAATGAAACTTTTAATGACCATGGTGTCAGAAAGTTATGTGAAGGCTCTATTGGAATCACTGGAATTAGCATTGGTAGGACTAATTTGTTTAGTCACCGCACCTTTAATAATCTGGCTATCAACAATTTGAGCAACACAAAACAAACCGGGGTGGGTCAAACCACCCCAACCTTAAATGAAAAAAACCGTTTACATTTGCAGTAAACTGTGTTATAATATATTATATGTCAAAGTTCTATACAAACATTTCACGATATGGAAATATGATCCTACTTCGTGGATATGAATACAACAAAAAGATTACAGAAAAAATTAAATACGAACCTACTCTCTATGTGAGTACAAATCGTCCTACGACTTGGAAAGCCTTAGATGGTACACCAGTCAGTGAAGTCAATTTTGACTCCATGCGATCTGCAACCGAGTGGGTTAAAACAAATAAAGATACCGCCGGGCGTCATATCTTTGGTAACAACAGGTATATCTCAACTTTCATCAATGACTATTTTCCAGGTCAGATCGAGTTTGATCGTAACAAAATAAATGTTACTACGATCGATATCGAAGTTGCGTCAGATGATGGCTTTCCAGAGCCAGATAAAGCTGAGAATCCTGTTATCTCTATTGCGACTAAAAACAATATTGATAATACTTACCATGTATGGGGCCTTGGTGAGTATGATGTAGAAAAATCTCTAATGAAAACTCATAGAGTTGTGTATCACAGATATCACTCAGAGGCTGACTTACTGATTAACTTCATTACATTTATATCTCAACCGTCTATGATGCCAGACGTTATTACAGGTTGGAATACTAGATTCTTTGATGTTCCTTACTTAGTAAATAGAATACACAAATTGCTCGGTGAAGCATATGTTAAAAGACTAAGTCCATGGGGTCAGATAGAACGTAGAGATGTTACGGCCATGGGTAGAACACAAACATCCTATGAGCTGAAAGGTATTTCTAACTTAGATTACCTTGACCTATTCAAGAAGTTTGGATACTCTTATGGCCCACAAGAATCCTATAAGTTAGATCATATTGCTCATGTTGTTCTTGGTGAAAAGAAACTAAGCTATAAAGAATATGGTTCCTTACATACTCTATACAAACACAACTACCAAAAGTTTATTGACTATAATATTAAAGACGTAGAGTTGGTTGATCGCATTGAAGATAAGATGGGACTAATTACTCTTTGCATGACAATGGCTTATAAAGGTGGTGTAAACTATAATGACACATTTGGTACAACTGCAATATGGGACACTATCATATATCGTAAGTTGCATGAAAACAAAATCGTTGTACCTTTCATAGAAGATAAGGTCAAGACACATTACCCTGGTGGTTATGTTAAAGACCCACACGTTGGTATACATGAGAACCTTGTCAGCTTTGACTTGAATTCACTATACCCTTCTATTATTATGCAATACAATATGTCACCAGAAACTATTGCTGAAGGTGAACTATCTAAAGTTGACATAGAAGAAGTACTCACTAAATCTCAAAGACCAGATAATCATGGTAAAGCTTTGGCTGCCAATGGTCAGATATTCAATACGAATAAGGTTGGAATCATTCCTTTAATTATTGACGAGATGTATCAAGAACGTGTTGGTATAAAAGATGATATGATTACAGCTCAAAAAGAATTACAGAAGGTAGATAAGAATGACAAACAAAAACTATATGAAATCGAACGAGACATCTCTATTGCAGAGAACAGACAAATGTCTATCAAGATATTGCTTAACTCTCTTTATGGTGCTCTTGGTAATAGGTACTTTCGTTTCTTCGATCAACGAGTGGCAGAAGCCGTTACCCTTACAGGACAACTTACAATACGATGGGCCGAATATGCACTTAATACCTACCTCAATAAAGCAATGCGAACTGAGAAATGGAAAGACTTTGTTGTCGCCATCGATACCGACTCGTTGTATGTATGCCTAGACGACCTGGTACAAGCAATCAAACCTAATAATACAATTGACTTCCTAGATAAAGTGTCATCTGAAAAGCTAGAGCAAGTATTGGCTCAAGCCTATGACGAACTATATGGAATGTTTGGTGGTGTATCTAATCGTATGGTTATGAAACGAGAAGTGATTGCCGATCGTGGTATTTGGACAGCCAAGAAAAGATACATACTCAATGTACTAGATAATGAAGGTGTTCGCTATGCCAAACCTAAACTTAAAGTTATGGGTATTGAAGCAATCAAGAGTTCTACACCAGAACCATGTCGTGATGCACTCAAACAAATATTTAAAGTTATCATGTCCGAGAATGAAGTCGAAGTTCAAAAGGCAATAGAACAATTTAAGAACTATTTCAAAACTCTTGAGCCTAATGCTATTGCATTTCCAAGAGGTGCATCCAAAGTAAAAGAATACAGAGATGCTAGTAGTATATACAAGAAAGGTACACCGATGCATATTCGTGCAGCCTTACTCTACAATAGAATGATACAAGACTTATCGTTGTCCAAGAAATATACTCAAATCAAAAATGGTGACAAGATTAAATTCATGTATCTTCGTACACCAAACGCAATCAAAGAAAATGTAATTGGCTTTGTTGACTTTCTACCAGAGGAATTTAACTTGCATAAATACATAGACTACGAACTACAATTCCAGAAAACATTTCTGGATCCAATAGAACCGATACTCGATGCTGTTGGTTGGAGTTCGGAAGAAGTAAATACCCTGGAGGATTTCTTTGGGTAAGAAAACAGTTTACAAATACAGTAAAGTGTGTTATAATATATCAATTATGGAGAAAAAATGAAGAACGTACAATTAATAAGATTAACATCTGGAGAAGAACTTCTAACAGATGTCGACCTAAATGGTATTGATACAGAGACAGTTATTTTAAAAGATGCTCTTTGTCTTATACCAGCAGGTGAAGGTAAGATAGGATTTATGCCTTTCATGCCATACACAAAAGCGAAAGATGGCTTAGAACTAGATATGAAGCATATTATGTTTATGGTAGAACCAAACGATATGCTATTAGAACAACATAGGAATGCTACTTCAGAACTAGCAGTTCCAGCAGAAAAGAAGATTATAACATGAGTAAAGACTGGGTAAAAGATATTGAACTAATGCACGATAAGTATGGAGTTAAAACATGGATGGAAGATCATAAAAACGATTCAGACAGACTACGTAAGTATCTTGAGTTTAGAATCAACTTCATAAAAGAAGAATTTGATGAAACAGAAGCAGCTTTAATTAATATGGATGCTGAAGAAATCGTCGATGGTCTTATTGACTTATGTGTTGTTGCAATAGGTACTCTTGATGCATTTGGAATTGATCCATATAAAGCATGGGACGAAGTACTCTATGCGAACATGAGAAAGAATGTAGGTGTTAAACCAGAAAGACCTAATCCAATGGGGTTGCCTGATTTAGTTAAACCAGACGATTGGGAAGCACCTTCACATAAAGGTAACTATGGTAAGCTTAACAATATTTGATTCGATATACGATAATAAAACAAATAAGAGAATGAACTATAACTCATTTGATGAGTTTGAACAAGTCTTATATAAATTATCCGAATCAACAAAATATCCAACCAAGAAAGATGCACCGCTTATAAGTCCAGCTACATATATACCCGATACAACTCGAGGTAATGATAATGTATTAGGTTGGGGTATGTGGTGTGCTCTTGATATAGATGATTTTGATGGTGATATTGAACAGATTAAAAAAGCTTATGGTGACTATAGATTTGTATGTTATTCAACAGCATCTTCTACAAAGAAGCAACCAAAGTTTAGATTGGTCTTTCCATTAAACAAAGATGTTGATAAAGAAAAGATTAAACATTTTTGGTTTGCACTAAACAAAGAAGTCGGTGATGTCGCCGATGCACAAACAAAAGACTTATCAAGAATGTATTATGTACCAGCTAAGTATGAAAATGCATTTAACTTTATCTTTTCACAAGATGGTAATATCATGGATCCAGACTTTCTTATGGACAAACATCCTTATGTAGTTCCTAACGAAAACTTCTTTGATAGATTACCTGAAGCAATTAAGAAAGGATTAATTGAGCATCGTAAAGGTCAACTCAATAACACAAACTATACTTGGAACAATTATCACGATTGCCCTTTTGTTAATCAAAAGCAAGTAGATGAATATAAAACAATCAATGGCACAGGTTGGTATGCAAAGATGTATCAGATCATGTGTACAATTGCAGGTAATGCTATGGGTAAAGGTTATCCAATCACCGCAAGAGAAGTAGAGTATCTTTGTAGAGAACTCGACGGTGATACCGGCAATTGGTATCTCAAACGAGATATGTATAAAGAAGCTGAAAGAGCAATTGAGTTTATCTTTAGAAATAATATATAAATATAGGAGAGAATTATGAAAATGTTAGCAGATAATGTATTGGTAACAGAGGTACCAACTGAAAGTAAAAGTACTGGTGGTATTATATTAACCGAATCAATAGACAATGCAAGTAAACCAGGATTGGTTTTAGCTGTAGGTTCAGGTGCAAATGGTCAAATTCAAAGTGGACAAAGAGTCTTTCTTGAGTGGGGCGAAGCAATGCCAGTCAATGTAGAAGGCAAAGCCGCCGTCATAATTAAATCTGAATATATCAGAGCAATTATAGGAGAAGAATAATGTACAGATATAAAGTAGAAGTCACAAGAATCGTAGATGGAGATACAGTTGATGTAGACCTAGACCTAGGATTTGGAATGGTTTATAAAAAGCAAAGAGTAAGAATGATGGGTATTGATACTCCAGAATCTCGTACTCGTGATTTAGAAGAAAAATTTTATGGTAAGCAATCAAAGGCTAACCTCATTAAAATATTAGATGGCAAAGAGGTACAATTAATATCTCACGATAAGGGTAAGTTTGGTAGAATACTAGGTGAACTCTTTATTGGTGATTCAGTGTATAGTGTTAATCAACAACAAATAGATGAGCATCATGCAGTACCATACTTCGGTCAATCCAAAGACGACACAGAACAGGGTCATCTATGGAACAGAGCTGCACTAAATGAACAAGGTATCATTTACGAAGCAAAATAAA
>CESF01136856.1_pt1 | contig 22510 bp, 23 predicted proteins | sample 356331 | NCBI WGS metagenome assembly CESF01 (sample SAMEA2621779, study PRJEB7988) | marine metagenome | biome: marine biome (ENVO:00000447); feature: surface water layer (ENVO:00002042); material: "saline water (ENVO:00002010), including plankton (ENVO:xxxxxxxx)" | depth 5 m
TTTGCAATCTCAGCAAGGCAAAGGCATTGCTTCAAAGTTACTGCTTGCGCTTGAAAACGAAACAGCTAAACGCGGCCGTTTATATATGCGTCTAGAAGTTGCGGTAAACAACCTATCGGCAATTTGCTTATATGAAAAACTGGGTTACCAGGTGTTTGGTCATTACAGTGATTATTATGATGACCATAGTGATGCCCATCGAATGCAAAAAAACATTCGACGTAATATCGAGTTTAATGCCGATAAACACACGCCTTGGTATCAGCAAACAACCGAGTTTACCTGTGGTCCTGCGGCGCTATTAATGGCAATGTCATCCTTGAATGATACCGCAATGAGCCAACTCAAAGAGCTGGATATATGGCGTGAAGCCACGACTATCTTCATGACTTCAGGGCATGGCGGTTGTCACCCTCTAGGGTTAGCGCTTGCTGCAATGAAACGTGGTTTTAAAGCTGATGTAGTTTTAAATACCCGTGATACTTTGTTTATTGACGGGGTAAGAAGCGAAAAGAAAAAAGCCATTTTGCATACCGTACACAATCAGTTTGTGGCTGAAGCAATCGCTGCAAAACTGCCTGTGAGGTATCAAGAGTTAACCTTGGCCTCCATTGAAGATTGGCTTGCGGAGGGTAAAGCGGTGGTGTTATTGATCAGTACCTATCGATTTGATGGTAAAAAGTCACCGCATTGGGTGTGTGTAACGCATATTGATGAGCATTGCTTGTACGTGCATGACCCGTTTTGTGAAAACGAAAAACAATTGGCGATTGATTGTCAGCATGTCCCAATAACCAAAGCCGATTTTAACAAAATGGCTAGTTTTGGTTCATCAAGACTCAGCACTGCGATGGCCTTTTATTTATAATTTTAATTGTTAGTTTGATTTGGAAGTACAGTGACTCTGAGTAGTTTATTTGATATTGCCCCTTATTCTTGGTCAGCAATTGGTAGCGCCGCATTTTGCGGCGCAATTATTGGTATGGAGCGTCAATTACGAGGTAAGCCTGTTGGTATTCGTACCTCCGCATTGATTGTGTTAGGTACTTATTTATTTCTTGCTACAGCATTTATGTTACATGGCGATGTGATAGACCATTCACGTGTTGTAGGCCAAATTATTACCGGTATCGGCTTTTTAGGTGCGGGTGTGATGCTTGCGAAAGATGGTGCGGTTGTTGGAGTAACTTCCGCAGCAACTATTTGGGTATTAGCCTCTATAGGTGTTGTGATTGCCACTGATAACTTGTTAGCTGCAATTAAACTTTCGGTATTAGTGGTCGTTATTTTATATGGCGTAGATGTACTTGAAGCTAAATTTAAGAGCTTAGGTCGCGGTGTGCATGTTCGTGTAAAACGCTATTCAAAGTTGTATTATCGAAAAAAAAGTGAAGTTAGATAATAGAAGTTAGATTAGAGTGATTCATGGAGCCTTGTTACACAATAAAGCCGTCCTGTTTAGAAGATTTGTTACTTGTTGATAGTCAAATTCCTGAGTTTGATGGCCGAAATAGCCTCAGTAAATTACAAGCACGGTGTGCAGATGTTGAGCATCTAGCTTTAGTTGCTTATATCGAAAATGAGCCTGTGGCCTACAAATTGGGTTATGAGCTAGATTCAAACACCTTTTATAGCTGGCTTGGTGCAGTTGCGCCAAAATGTAGAGGGCAGGGCATAGCTCAATCATTATTAAACGCGCAAGAAGCTTGGGTTAAGACCAATAATTACCGAGTTATAATGGTTAAGTCTATGAACCGTTTTCCTGCAATGCTGAATATGCTTATCAAAAATGGTTATGCAATAGTGGGTTATGAGGACAGAGGTAGCCCACAGACTAGCAAGATTTTATTCTCCAAAGTCTTTGATTAGCGTACTAAATTCTAGACTACTAATGCTAGGTTTGATTCCATTTTTAAACGTTTTACCATGAATATTGGCCATCTCGCCTGTTGTTAAAACAAGAATACTTTCGTCACTGAGCTCAAACGGAGTATTGACAGTAGCTAAGCCACACGTTTTCTCGCCAACAAGTGTTACATTATTAAGAGAAGATAGCCCAATTGCCAATGCTTCAGCTGAACTAGCGACGCTAGAATCAATCAAAACAAAAATCCCGATAGGCTGATGTTTTAAATGATAAGTATCTGGTTGAAAATTGATTTTTTGTAGCGTGCTTTCATGGGCTATTCCATCTTTAAATCCAAATCTAGTAATGCTTCCAGATGACAAATGGAATTCACCTAATGTTTGTGTAGCGTCGAAAAAAGGGGAAAGTGCTTGCAACATCGGCCACATATTGCCGCCGCTATTTTTTCTTAAATCAATAATCCAGTATCGAGAATTCTCGTTGTCTTGAGATCTTATATTATTGATTGAATTACGAACATATTGAGATTTTTCTTCCGTTGTTGTCGCTCCAATACTGGAAACTTTTAGATAAGCAAGTTTACCTTTTTGAAAACTCAGCTTAATTTTACTGTTATTAACACAGCGTTTTTTGGCGCTGAAAATAATTATATTTGAATCTTTATCCTTGAGATAAGTATGAGGTTCATTGAGTGATTTAAGAAGTGTTGCAACGTTTGGAGTTTTATAGCCAAGATAGGCTGATTTGTCTGAATAATCATTTTTACGGATAAAGTGCTTGTTAATTAATTGCTTTACTTCATCATAATTTGGCTCTGCTTCAACAAAAGAAGAAATTAGAGTAAATAACATCAATGTAAAAAAGTATGATTTCTTCATTAAAACTTACTTCGGCAAACTAATTAAAAAGTGAGCGCCGTTGTTACTTTCTTGAACACAGATTTCACCTTGTAGTTGTTGAGTAACTATTTTCTTCGCAATGCTGAGGCCAAGCCCAATACCTGATTGGTTGTTTTTACCTTTATAAAATGGGGTGAAAATGGAGTTTTGTTCACTTATGCTGATACCGGTGCCATTATCGGAGTAGTGAATTTTTAATACCTCATCAAAATCATAAATATCAATTTCTATAGCAGGGTTTTCGATGTTGTTGAACGCATGCTCAATTGAGTTTTGCTGCAAAATAAAAAGTACTTGTTTTAGCAAGTCTATTTCAACTTCGAATTGGCTATGAGGGTTTTGATAATTAATATCTAATTTGATACCACGATGTTTTATTTGCTCTTCTAAATGCTTATACAATGACTCCGAAAGCTGAGTTAACGTCATGATTGTTTTAGTTGATTGTGATTTTGTATAGAGCAAATCCTGTAAAATTCTTATCTTATAGGCGCAAGTAGTTAAATTGCGACTTACTAGTTCATGAGTGTCTAACAAAGTGTTTAGTGTATTTTGCAGTGTTTGCTGACTCAAGCATTTCTGTGTAAGCCTATTTTGAGTTTCTGTCACTGTTTGTTGAGTGAAATCAACGGCTGTTATGCAGTTACCTAAAGGAGTATTGACCTCATGGGCAATGCCACGAATTAAAGTGGCAAGTTCAGTAAATTGGTTTTGTTCAAGCGATTGTTTCTGTTGGTAAAGTAATTTTAGTTGGGTCTCAAAGCTTTGTTTTATTGTTTCGAGTAGTTTTATCACTGGCTCGTTGTATTCATGGGGCTTGCTATCAAGGATACATATTGTACCAAATGGCGTTGTATCGCCAGCAGAAATGGGCAAACCTAAGTAGGAAACCATATTGAGCTTGATATCAGGGTTTTCTTTCCAATCATCATCAATAAGTGCATTAGGTATATTCAGCAGTTTCTGGTTTTTTACAACATGCTCGCAATAAAGGCCTGAATTCTTAAACTTTTCACTGTCGCCTATTTCGTATGGGTTTAATTGGTTTGCATTTTTAGAAAATACACTAATAATATTATTTTCGACCTTCATTACTAAAGCGACAGGCACATCGGCAAACAGTGCTAATACTTCAAGGGTTTTATTCCAACTCTCAACTAATTCATCATAATCAGGCTGATACATTATTTGAACTCAATTAAATACAAATACTACTAAGTGATAGCTTAGTAACAAATTCTAATTGAGCAACATAAATGCTCCATATCAGATTTTATTGTTCTTCAATCAGTAATTTCTTATTAATTAACCAAACAGTTTACGCCTAACTACTGTGCGATATTCACTTGGTGTTTGTGAAAGCACTTTCTTAAATACCCTTGTTAAATGACCTTGGTCGTTATATCCGACTTCTAGTGCTACCTCTTGAATAGATAAATTTGATGAGGCTAATAACTCTTTTGCCGTTTGAACACGCAGCTGTTGCCAATATTCAACGGGTGTTTGGCTGGTGGCTTGACGAAAGCGGCGTGTAAAGGTGCGGTAGCTTAAACTAAATTGCGCCGCAATTTCTTGCAGGGTCAGTTCGGAGGTTAAATTGTTTTTCAGCCAAAATTGAATTTGCGCAATAAGTTCATCAGGGTGCTTATCAACCGCACCTTCTAGATAACGTTGATCTTCATAGGGCTTACGAATCTCATGAGAGAAATTACGTTCAACATGTTGCGCTGCTGCTCGACCATAATATTGGCTAATAATATGGACTATAACGTCTGCAAGGGCATTTAAACTGGCAACTGTATACATACGCTCAGATTGAGTAATAAAAAAGTCAGGTTTAAGGTGCACTTTAGGGTAGTCACGTTTAAATTGCTCTGCGTAATGCCAGTGGGTGGTAGCAGGGTGACCATCAAGTAATCCAGCCTCAGCAACTAAACAGTTGCCAGTACCTACACCAATGATATGACTGCCTTGCCGCCAAGAATCGCCAAGCCAGTCAACCAAGCTTTGCTGTTTGCTTACTACAGGTCGCGGGTTGCGCCAAATACCAGGGACAATAATTAACTCACTAGCTGGCGCTGAGGCAGTTTCGCAATCGGGCATTATTGCTAGCCCCGTGCGGTTGGGGATCGCTTTTATGCTAGTTGCTACTAAGTTGATGTTGAGAGGTTTAAATTCGTTATGCTGATGATGGCTTTTGGCAAAGGCCTCGCCGGCTCTAAGCATTTCTATAGGTAAGGTTAAACTAGTTATTAGTAAGTGTGGATAAACCAAAATACTAATTTCTATGGCTTTTTGATGTTGAAGTTTCGTCACTGAAATTGCTCCGACCAGTTGTTTTTGGCCTTTTATGCAGGTTATTTGGCTATTTAAGCATAAAGTGTATTAGTTAATCCATTTAAACTTGGTTTAATTCTCATAACACGTTTTCTCAAGGTTTTTTATGACAGCATTACCCGTTATTGTTGGTATGGGTGGTATTAATGCCGCTGGCCGCACTTCTTTTCATCAAGGTTATCGTCGTATCGTGTTAGACAGCTTGGACGCTAAAGCCCGTCAGGAGACATTTTTAGGCTTAGCGACTTTAATGAACTTAGTCACCCTTACTGAAGGTGTACTTAAAGATGCTCAAGGCAATACAGTTGCTGAAAAAGATATCGAAGCTAAGTTCGGTGAACAAATTTTAGCTGGCACACTTATTCGTAAAATTGAAAAAAATCACTTCGATGTTGATGCGACTCCGTGGCAGCAAAAAATGACGTTAACAGCGTCAGATGAACAACAAATAGTTTTTGAAACGCGTCGCCGTGATTTACCAACCCCTGTACCTAGTAGCTGGCACATTGAGGAGTTGAGCGATAAAAAAGTAAAAGTAACTATTAGTGCTGATCTTGCCATTAAACATGACAGTACCCGCGATAATCCAATTAAAGCGGCGGGTCAACTACCGACAGGTTTCGAACCTTCAGCTATGTATAACAGCCGCTACCAGCCTAGAGGTCTGCAAGCAACTATCTTTGCTGCAACTGATGCAATTCGTTCGACTGGTCTGCCGTGGCAGCAGGTAATGAACAGTGTTGAGCCTGATCAAATTGGTACTTACTCAGCCTCTGTTGCTGGGCAAGTTGATGATGAAGGTTTTGGTGGTTTGATTCGTGCGCGTCAACAAGGTGATCGCGTTAGTACAAAACAGCTTGCACTTGGCTTAAACACCATGTCGACCGACTTTATCAATGCTTATGTAACAGGTAACGTGGGTACGACCTTTACCACATCAGGCGCGTGTGCCACGTTTTTATATAACCTACGTGCAGCAGTAAACGATATTCAAGCAGGTCGCACGCGAGTAGCGATTGTGGCATCAGTAGAGTGTGCTATTACACCAGAAATTGTTGAAGGCTTTGGTAATATGAGCGCACTTGCAAATGAAGAGGGCCTAAAGCGCCTTGATAATTCAGAAGTCGTTGATCATCGCCGTACAAGCCGTCCATTTGGTGAAAACTGTGGCTTTACAATTGGTGAAGGTGCACAGGTTGCTATCTTAATGGATGATGCATTGGCATTAGAGTTAGGTGCTGATGTGTTAGGTAGCGTTGCGGATGTGTTCGTAAATGCTGATGGAATTAAAAAATCAATCACAGCACCGGGCCCTGGTAACTATATTACAATGGCAAAATCTGTTGCACTAGCTAGTGGTATTGTTGGTCAAGAAGCGGTACAAAAACGTAGCTTTATATTGGCTCACGGCTCAAGCACGCCTCAAAACCGCGTAACAGAATCATTAATTTACCATAAGGTAGCACAGACATTTGCTATTGATAATTGGAAGATTGCAGCTCCTAAAGCGTATGTTGGGCATACTATTGCTCCAGCCAGTGGTGATCAATTAGCCATGGCATTAGGCGTGTTTAGTCATAACATTATGCCAGGGATTACTACAATCGATAAAGTGGCTGATGACGTTTATAGCGAGCATTTAGATATTCGCACAGAACATTATCAATGTGATGCAATGGACATTGCATTTATAAATTCAAAAGGGTTTGGTGGTAACAACGCAACGGCGACTGTTTTATCTCCAGCAATTACATTGCAAATGCTAGCAAAGCGTCATGGTGATGTGGTTATGGCGGAATATCAGGATCGTCATACTCAAGTAGCTCAAGCTCAAGCTGATTACCAACAACAGGCTGATTTAGGTCATTATGAGCTTATTTATCGCTTTGGTGACGGCTTAATTGATGAAAATGACATCAAAATTTGCCAAGACTCAATGACAATCCCAGGTTTTGATAAAAAGGTTTTATTATCAAAATCAAACCCTTATTCGGACATGTTTTAAGATCAAGACTTGTTTAAGCACATTCTTGACAGCAAGGCGCTTTTAAAGCGCCTTTTTTAGTGCTATAAATGTTCCTATCAAAGGGAATTGGAGCAATTACTCATGATTAAATTTACTAAACTCGCTGTACTTTGTTCACTTATCGCATTACCAACACAGGCTTTAGCAAGAGACGTCAATGATTTAGGTGTTGATGTTCAAGCAGCAACTTCCGCCTATATCGTAAAAAATACAAATCCGCGTTATCCAGGTAGTTATAATGGCTCTCGTTTAGAGGGCTGGGCTTTAATGTCTTATGTAGTGGACAAACAAGGTAAAGCTAAAGATATCGAAGTGATTATGGCATCTGATACTCGTGGTAGTGAAGAAAACGCAGAGAAATATTTAACGAACTTAGAATTTGCACCCGCGACTAAAAAAGGTGAAACAGTTGAAGGTGGTTATCTGTTTTCTTTTGAAGTAGGTAAGTATTTTAATGGCTACTCAAATGATAAGGCTAGCCGTGGTTTTATCAATGAGTACGATGAAATCAATAAAATGCTGCAAGCAAAGGAATTTAAAAAAGCTGAGCAAGCACTAGCCAAGCTATATAAAGATCACACTAAAAACACCTCTGAGCAGGCGTTATTTGCATGGCTAAAAAGCCAGTTTTTTTACCATCAACAACAATGGTTTGGCTTTGATGAGCAGCTGTCTATTGCCTATTTACTACGAAATAAGTTGCCAACAGATATACAGTATTTAGTCGCTAAAAGCGCTTTACAATGGTACAGCTTCAAGGGTGACTTCAATCTTGCTTACAACGCCATTGATGCGCTAGATAATATTGAAGGAAAAGAGTTTTCAGAAGAAAACAAACTTGCCACAATTAAGCAAATTGATGACTTATTAGCTCGTACTCCGCAGATCAATTCACAAATTAATGTCTCAAAGGATAAGCTTTCATATTTGTCGTTATCTCGTGGTTCTATCAAGATAGAGGGCGCACGTGATGTATCTAAATTACAGATCCGTTGTGCTGATCAAGTAATAGACCTTGAAGCAAATGATTCAGTGAGTTATGTGCTTGATGAACAAAGCCGACGCTGCGGTTTATTAGTTAAATCTACAAATTCTGCTGAGATTAAAGTAAAACAAACTGGTTATGCTATTGTTAATTCAAAATATGATGCCAGTTAATTGTTTACTTTAAACGCTTTACATATCTTAGCGTTACGAAGTTAATTAATGCCATTAGAAAGGCGATTTCGTAACGACTAAATGCCACAGCAATGCCAATGAGTCCCATGTTCCAAATACTGGCTGCTGTGGCTGTTCCATAAGTAGAGTTTTTGTTCTTCAAAATGGCGCCACCGCCAATAAAACCAATACCCGTGATAATCCCTTCGAGTACTTTTGACTCAGCCTCTGAGCTAGTTAAAACAGACATTCCAACTAATGCATAGCCACAAGATGCAACAGCAACTAATGGAAAAGTTCGAAGACCTGCGCCATTACTCGTTTTTTCTCGATCAAATGCCATGGGTAGGGCAAGTAAGTAGGCAATCCCCAGGTGCATTAGGTTATCGAGGATCTCGTGCCAATCAAGATTAAAGTCCATAATCAATTCCTTTTTGTTAATAGCCGAGTGTTGCAATTTCAATACCCGATCAGCAAATTAATTAAAATGAGGAAACTAGGGACATGTAGCCGGGTTTTTAAAAGTAGAGCTTGATATAATTTGCGATTTTTACGCACTACTGTGTCATTTTTTCAGTCTTTTGGCTGTTTGAAATTTCAGCATACAGACAGTATGCTAAACACGCTAAATAAATAGGCTTCAGTTTGAAACATACAACCTCATCTCTTGAAAAAACTGCTCTCGCATTGTGTATGTTAGGTGCGCTCATTGCTGTAATCTTGCCTAGTTTTATCACTGAACAAGTACAGCCTTTTGTACAAACGGTTTTAGATTGGATTGGGAGTAGTTTTTTCTTAACGGTGAATTTTTTATTGTTCGCCATCATAATTTTAGCTATTAGTCCATTAGGCAGCCGTAAAGTAGGTGGGCAAGATGCTGTTGTTGAGTATTCTAACTTTGGCTGGTTTGCTATGTTATTTGCTGCGGGAATGGGCTCTGGCCTAGTTTTTTGGGGAGTTGCGGAGCCTGCTTTACATTCGCTTGACAAAGCTTATATCCAGATAGATTAGCCAGTAGCTTGGCGCTAACATTAGTTAATTGGGGGGCTCATGCTTGGGCACTTTATGCGGTATTTGCTTTAGTGCTTGGTGGGTTAACTCAATATAGTGGTAAGTCTGGTGATATTTGTTCGCCTGTTCTTACTGCAGTAGGTAACAGGTTTGATAAATCAACAAAATTTACAGTCTCTTTTATTGTAAAATTAATTGCTGTTTTCGCGATATTTTTTGGTGTAGTTGGCACTATAGCAAATTCAACTCTGTTGATAAGTAAAGGGGTTGAGATAGAGTTGGGAGTTACTTCTACTTTATTAGTTAGCTCATTAATCGTTTGTTTATTAACAGTTATATATTCGCTATCAGTAAAGTTTGGTTTACGTCGCGGCGTACAATCACTAAGCATTTTCAATGTGATTTTGGCATTCAGTTTGTTGGTCTGGTTATTAACAGTGGTGCCGATTGAGCCAATTATAAAAATTGCTCTAGATGGAACTGGCTATTATTTACAGCTACTAGTAACTGGAACTTGGCAATTTGATAGCCAATTAAAAGCGCCGGATTGGGCCACTCATTGGACATATAACTATTACTTTTGGTGGTTAGCCTGGGGTCCATTTGTTGGTGTTTTTTTAGCCAAAATAAGTCAGGGGCGTAAGGTTTGGCAATTTATTTTTGCGGTTGTGTGTATTCCTACTTTAGTGACTATTATTTGGTTTGCGACCTTTTCTGGGGCAGCAATTGAATGGGATAGACTCAATCAAGCGGGTATTTTAGTAGCGATAAAACAAGATTACAGCCAAGGATTATTTGTCTTTTTTAATCAATTAGGTTGGCAAGGAACCGTGTTTATTTGGGCTAGTTTGTTATTACTATTGATATTTGTTGCAACCAGCTGACTCTGCAATTTTAGTCATAAGGGAACTTGTAGGAGCTGATCCTAGCAATCGAGTGACCCTTTACACTTGGTGTTTGGCATTATTCTTATGCAGCTTGGCTCTTTTACTTTTACAAGATGAGCCATTAAATCGAAGCGTTGCAATTTTAGGCGCTTTACCTTTCTTATTAATATTCCTATTGCAGTTAGTTGGGTTTCTAAAAGAGTTTATTCGCGATATTTGTGATTAATTTACAGTTTTTTACAGTTAAATTATGCATTTGTCATTATGCTTATAAAATAAGCTTAAGTGTATTGGAGGACCGATGCTTAAATTTTTGTATGTGATGCTACCTTTTAGTTTACTTAGCGGCTGTACAGCAGTTGGCCTAGTGGCAGATGGTATTGGCGGGGCCTCTAGCCAAGCACAGCCTGCAAGCGCCTATGCAGATAAAAAAGATAATGACCGAGTTAACTATGGCATGACCATGACAATGCTAGGTTACGAAATCGACAAGGCGATTATTGAAGGTCTAGAGAATGGTAGCAAAGGTAAAGATGTTGAGCTTAAATGTCGTCAAATAAGTCGCGCAGTAAATGAATGTGTTGAGGTTCAAGCTGAGCCGAAAAAAAGACCTACATTAATGGATAGTTTTAATAATGAAGATTAACTTCTCAAAACTTGTTATTTGCTTTGTTAGCTACCAATTAGTGGGGTGTACAGTGGCGGGGTCAATAGTAGATGGCTATGCAAAAAACTCACAACCAACAAACCTTGCAACCACAAATGCAAATCAAACTAACAGCACAGTAACGGACTCTGAGGGCTTTTCATTTGCAAAGTTAGGCTTTGAAATTGATAGCGCTGTAATAGGTTTACTCGAACCAAAAGAGGAACAACCAAAGTTAGTTTGCAGGCAAATCACACGAAGTATTAAAGAGTGTGAGGAAGCTAAGCCCTCACACTAAAAATTAGATATTAATCACAGATACTTTTGATGAAACATTAGGTGTTCGTCAATAAAGCTACTGATAAAGAAGTAACTATGATCATAACCTGCGTGCATGTTAATTTCGGCTGGATAATCTTTCTTATTCACGACAGCAAATATGTTCTCCGTTTTGAGTTGCTCAGTTAAGAAGTTATCGGCCTCACCTTGATCAATGCGAATCGGTAAATAATCATCAGCGACGGCTTTTTTCATTAACTCACAACTGTCGTATTCAAGCCAACTTGCTTTATCATTACCTAGGTAATTGCTAAACGCTTTTTCACCCCAAGGGCAATTAATCGGGTTAACAATCGGGCTAAAAGCACTGGCGCTGACGTATTGTTTCGGGTTTTTGAGTGCAATCATCAATGCGCCGTGACCACCCATAGAATGACCAGCAATGGCTTTTTTAGTCGTCACAGGGAAGTGTGCTTCGATAAGTGCAGGTAATTCAGACACAACATAGTCGTACATGTTGTAATGGACATTGTAAGGTGCTTGAGTAGCATTTACATAAAAGCCTGCACCTTGACCAAAATCGTAGTTTTCATCGTCAGGAACATTATCACCACGCGGGCTAGTATCTGGAGCGACAATCGCAATACCCAGTTCAGCCGCTTTTTTAAATGCCCCGGCTTTTTGCATAAAGTTTTCATCGGTACAGGTTAAACCTGACAACCAGTACATCACTGGCACTTTATTCGTTTCGCTGGCACCGGGTGGTAAAAATATCGCAAAGCGCATAGCACAATGTGTACTGGTAGCTTGGTGGGTATATTGTTTATGCCAGCCACCGCTGACTTTTGTTGAGCTTATGTTTTCTAGCATAACCAAATCCTTGAAACAAAGGCGCTAGGCATTAACCTAACGCCAAATTAAAAGATTAATAATGAATAACTGAGCGGATGCTCTTACCTTCGTGCATTAAGTCGAAAGCTTCATTGATATCTTCAAGTTTCATGGTGTGTGTGATGAAATCATTTAACGCAAACTCACCATTCATATAGCGCTCAACAATCTCTGGTAGTTCAGAGCGACCTTTAACACCACCAAACGCACTACCGCGCCATACTCGACCTGTTACCAGTTGGAATGGGCGTGTCGAGATCTCTTGGCCTGCACCTGCAACACCAATAATCACTGATTCACCCCAACCTTTGTGGCAACACTCAAGGGCAGAGCGCATTACATTAACGTTACCGATACATTCAAATGAGAAATCAACACCACCGTCAGTCATTTCAACGATGACTTCTTGAATTGGTTTGTCGTAGTCATTTGGATTGATTAAATCAGTTGCGCCTAATTTAGTAGCAAGATCAAACTTACTTGTGTTGATATCAACACCAATAATACGGCCTGCGCCAGCCATTTTCGCACCGATAATCGCCGATAAACCAATGCCGCCTAGACCAAAAATAGCAACAGTATCGCCTTTTTGAACTTTTGCAGTTTTAGTTACAGCGCCCATACCAGTTGTTACACCACAACCAAGTAAACAAATTTCTTCAAGCGGGGCTTCTTTGCTTACTTTAGCTAGTGAAATCTCAGGTAATACAGTGTACTCAGAGAAAGTAGAGCAACCCATGTAGTGATAAATTGGTTGACCATCTTTATAGAAACGCGTCGTGCCATCTGGCATTAAACCTTTGCCTTGCGTTTCACGTACCGCAGAGCATAAATTTGTTTTACCAGATTTACACATCTTACACTCGCCACATTCAGCAGTATAAAGAGGAATAACATGATCGCCTACTTCAACATGTGTGACGCCTTCGCCTACAGCTTCAACAATACCGCCGCCTTCATGGCCAAGGATTGCTGGGAAAATACCTTCAGGATCTTCACCAGATAAAGTAAATGCATCTGTGTGACAAACACCTGTAGCAACAATCTTTACAAGCACTTCGCCTTTTTTAGGCATCATTACATCCACTTCTTCAATTGATAGTGGTTGATTTGGACCCCAAGCGATAGCCGCTTTTGATTTAATAAAATCAGTCATAACGTTCCCTTATAGTTGTTGGAAGTAAGTATTAAACCTAGTCTATTTTATTTATTTCTCAATGAATGATAATCTTCGTTTTATTAAAACACTTTTACAGTATGGTAATAATGAATCGTTGGCACGGAATTGATGAATTTTTAGCGGTAGCAGAAACGGGCAGTTTTACCAAAGCAAGTAAACTTCTGGGTATGTCGGTGGCCCATGTAAGCCGTTATGTGAGTCAATTAGAAGAGCGATTAAACACACAATTGCTAACCCGTACGACCCGTAAAGTGGTGCTAACGCAAGAGGGGCAGGTGTTTGCGCATCAAACAAAGCAATTACAGCATGCCATGGATGATGCCACGGCACTGCTTGCAGAGCAGCAACTGACACCAAAAGGCAGTATAAAGCTAACAGCCCCAGTGATGTACGGTGAAAGTTTTATCATGCCTGCAGTACATTCGTTTATGCAAAAACACCCAGATATTGAAGTGATCAGCCATTTAAGTAATGAACAAGTCAATCTATTAGAAGATGGGTATGACCTAGCAATTCGGCTCGGTCATTTAAAGGATTCATCCTTGAAAGCACGGCGTATTAGTCAGCGCAGGCTTGTTATTTGCTGTAGCCCTGAATATATAAATAAATTTGGCCAACCACATAGTGTTAGTGAATTACATCAGCATAATTGCCTGATTGGAAATAACAGTTACTGGCGGGTAAAAGAGCAAGGCCAAGATAAGCATATAAAAGTGGCTGGGCGGTTAGCATGTAACAGCGGTTGGGCATTGGTTGACGCTGCTATGAAAGGGTTGGGTATCGTGCAACTACCGGATTACTATGTTAATGAACACCTAGCCAGTGGCAAGTTGACCGCTGTACTTTCAAATGTTGCACCCGCACCTGAAGGTGTATGGGGTGTTTATCCACCTAGGCAGTTTATAGCAACCAATGTAAAAGCATTACTAGACCATTTGGTTGCTACTGTTCAAGTATCAGATTTATAATTATTTTTTACAATTTCGCGCATCCCATGCTAGCTAAATCTGTGCTAACATGAGCGCATATTTAGCCCTTGGAATATCCATAACTTATTATGTTTCAACCTGTTAGCCTTTTTATAGGGCTGAGATATAGTCGCTCCTCAAAGGGTAATGCCTTTATCTCATTTATTTCATTTTTCTCTATTGCGGGCATTGCTATTGGCTTAATGGCCTTGTTTACAGTCAGTTCAGTAATGAATGGCTTTGAAAATAACCTGAAAACCAACATGCTTGGATTAATTCCCCATATCGAAGTATCAGCTGATGATAACTCGAAAGAAACCATGCTGCAGTTAAAGCAGCAACTAGAAAACTCTCAAGATATTAAACAAGTTAACCTTTATCGTCATGGTGAAGCTATTTTACAAACTAACCAAGATTTGCACGGCGTATTGTTACAAGGGCTCTATGATGAAGGAAGCTCCCTCTATAACGTAAAGGATAAAATTGTTGCCGGTAATTGGTCACAAGTAATGGATAGCAACTACCATATTGCTATTAGCCGCTATTTGAGCCGAAAATTAGGCATTTCGCTCGGGGATAAAGTACGGGTGATTATGCCTAATGCGAGTTCATATACCCCCCTAGGTCGAGTACCTAGCCAGCGCTTGTTTACCGTTGGCGCTCTTTATGAAACGCAATCAGAAATCGATATGTCATTGGCATTTACTAGTGGTTATTCGTTAGGCCGGGTTTTAAAGCTGGCAAAATCAGCGGCACCAAACTTAAGTGTTTCGCTTTATGAACCATTTGCTGTTGAGCAAGTTTTGCAATCTCAGTCAGCTATTTTAAATGATTACACAGTGGCTGATTGGCGAGCTAGCCAAGGGACACTATTTGCTGCTGTGGCGATGGAAAAGCGTATTATGTCGATGTTACTTGGCTTAATCGTGCTCGTTGCGGTGTTTAATATAGTTTCAGCATTAACCATGATGGTCAGTGAGAAGCAAAGTGAAGTAGCTATTTTACAAACACTGGGTTTAACCCCGTTACAAGTGCAGCATGTTTTTATGATCCAAGGCTTATATAACGGTCTGATCGGTACCAGCATTGGTGCGTTACTTGGTGTGCTATTAAGTAGCAACATTAATGAATTATTAAATATGTTAGGCATCAATTTATTAGCGGGTGTGAGTTTACCAGTTAAATTTGATGTTATGAGTTTGAGTCTAATTGCTGCAGGGAGTATTGCGATGAGCTTTTTAGCTACTTTGTATCCTGCCAGAAAAGCTGCAAAAGTGAATCCAGCAGAGGTATTACGTTATGAGTGATTTAGTTATCAATTGTCAGCAGCTGAACAAAGTTTATCAAGATGGCGATAACGAGGTTGCGGTATTAAAAGGGGTTGATTTAACACTTAAACAAGGCGAAATGTTAGCTGTTGTAGGTAGCTCTGGCTCAGGCAAAAGTACTTTATTGCATATATTAGGCACCTTGGATAACGAAAGTTCAGGCAAGGTTGAAATTAAAGGTCAGCAGGTTTCTAAATTAAATCGAAAACAACAAGCCAGTTTCCGGAATGAAAATTTAGGCTTTATTTATCAATTCCATCATCTATTAATGGAATTTACTGCGATTGAAAATGTTGCTATGCCACTTTTAATTAAAGGTTTAAGTGCAGTCGATGCAACGGAAAAAGCGCATAACATGCTCGATAAAGTAGGCTTGTCTCATCGCAGCGAACATAAACCATCGGCTTTATCAGGTGGTGAGAGGCAGCGGGTTGCAATCGCACGCGCATTAGTAACAGAGCCTGCTTTGGTGCTTGCCGATGAACCAACGGGTAACCTAGATAAGCAAAACGCTATTAAGATTTACGACTTAATTAAAGAGTTAAATACCAGCTTAAAAACCAGTTTTGTAGTGGTAACTCATGATTTAGAGCTTGCAGATAAACTCGGCAAAATTGCTTATTTAGATGATGGTAAGCTTGCAATTAAAGAGTCTCAGCATGTTGCTTAGTGCCTTTATTTCAAAACGATTCCGCGCTCATAGCGGACAAAAAGACGGACAAAATGGCTTTGTTAGCTTTATAGCTAAAGCTTCGACGATTGGCATACTTTTAGGAGTAGCCGTCTTAATTGTTGCTCTTTCAGTTATTAATGGCTTTGAGCAGCAATTAGTGCATCGGCTTTTATCGGTTGTACCACAGGTTGAATATGTCGCGCCAAATAAACCAATCAATAACTGGCAGTCAAAAATTGCGCTACTTCGCTCTCAAATCGGTGTAACAGGTGCAGCACCATTTATTAGTGTTAATGGTATGGCGCAATATAAAAGTGAGTTAAAAGCGGTTGAAGTGCGCGGTGTTAGCCCTGAATTTGAAAATCAGGTATCGGCATTAAACCAATTTACAGAAGGGCGCTTAGTTAGCCAGTTACAACAAGAAGATGTGCTTTTAGGACAACAAATAGTAAACCGATTAGGTCTTAAAATTGGCGATCCAGTTACCTTATTAATCCCACAGATAAACCAGCAAAGTAACACTTTACTGGCTCCAAAACGCGTGAGCTTGAATCTGGCAGGTATTATTAAAATGGGCGGTCCAATAGATGAAACCGCGGCTTTTATTCGTCTAGACAAAGCGCAAAATGTGCTGAGCTTTAATGAAAACCAAGTAACCGGCTTACGATTACAAGTGGCCGATGTGTTCGCCGCCCATCAAACAGCGATGCGTGTTGGGCAAGTTATTCCAGATTATGTTTATGTCTCTAGTTGGTTTCGAACGCAGGGGAGCTTATATCAAGATATTCAAATGGTTCGTACCATTGTGTATATCGTGGTGTTTTTAATAATTGCGGTAGCGAGTTTCAATATTGTTTCGTCTCTAGTGATGGAAGTACGTGAGAAACAGGCAAATATTGCGATTTTAAAAACCATGGGCGCACAAGATAGTACCATTTTAGCGACCTTTGTTATGCAAGGTTTTACACAAGCCTTAATAGGTGTGATTTTGGGCACGATTATCGGTGTGATGCTAGCATTAAATATTAGCGAACTGTTCACTTGGGTAAGTAACTTATTTGGTGATAACCCGTTACAAGGTGTGTATTTTATCGAGTTTTTACCATGCAAATTAGTATGGCAAGATATCGTTATCACCGTGATTGTCACCTTTGTCCTCGCAATTTTGGCAACACTTTACCCAGCGTGGCAAGCAACCCGGGTAGACCCTGCAAAAGTACTTGGTAACTAAAGAAATTCAAGCTTGGACAAGCATTAGATTATTGATTTTTGGTTTCATGAATTTGGCCCTGAAGGTTGGTATTAACAATCTGATGAAGTTGATGCATTAATTAAGCGTTAGTTTTCATAATGTCTTTTGCAGGTTAGCTGGCGAGCATGCTGATTAGTGAATATATGCACTAGGCTATTAGCTGAAATCATCGTGTTAGCTCAGTTTTCACGCGGTATTGACCGTGAAACAGCGAAAGCGTTTAGCCAAGATCCGTAAGCACTAAGCTTAGCGCAAAGAGCTATCGAACTAGGTTTTGATATATAACTTGAAAGCTCACAAGTAGCGTTTATTTATATGCTTTTTATGCACAGTGAATCGAAAGTCATTCATCAGCAGGCTGAGCAATTGTTTAAAGGCATGAGTAATTATTAGTTTGAACTAAAGCACAAAGTTATTATTGATAGGTTTGGTCGTTACCCACACCGCAACACAATTTTAGGTCGAGAATCAACAATTGAAGAGCTGCAATTTTAAACTGTGCCTAACTCTTCATTCTGAGTTGGCTGAATAATACTCAAGTAAATTAAAATGCCTTTTGATTGCCCGTAAACACTTGCACAGCGCCATTTTAAACCTTAAAGTGTCAGAAATGTTGTAAAAGAGTAACCACCATGGAACAAAAACAAGCAAGACCATTAACACCAGAAGAACAAGCCGAAGCGCAAAAACAAAGTGTTATTTGGCAAAGAGAATGTTTCCAAAATGCACAAAAGCATTTAGCAGAAAAAGGGGTTATCCCGCAAACTGTTGTTGAGAAAGAAAGTCGTTTCATTGCGCCTTTAGTGGCAATTTGGAAATTTAAAGCACAAAACGGTAAAAGCTATTGGGTGATCACGGGTCGCTTACCGACTGATCACGCTGAAGCAAGCGCAGCAACTAATGCACGTGAAGTATTACGTTATTTTTCAATGCAGTGGCAATTGAAGGCTGATCAGCTAATGCAATCAGGGGCCGTAGACAAAACCAAAGTTGATTTTGCGAATTTGCTAATCAATCGTGCTCATGGCTTATATGAGTTGTTTGAAAAAGAAGAAATGTGGCAAAACGAGCCAGCATAACTGACTTTACAAACTTACTAATAAAAAAGCTGAATAATTTTATTCAGCTTTTTTATTTTACCTAAACCTTAATGTACTAAAGTGAATGGCCGCGTATCAAACTGCTTGATAGGGCAGAGCATTCGCTGCCTTGGAATACCAGCTTCCATAAACACTAAACCATCTGCTGAAAAGCCATTTTGTTTAAACCTGTCTACCTCATTCAAAATACAATTAATACTGACACAGTCACAGCCTTGCTTTTCAGCCATACTTACTAAGTAATTCAATAATGATTTGTAAACCGAACGGTTACGGTGTTCAGGCAAAACAGCTATACGACCAATTAGGCCATCATTGCATAAACGCCCAGTAGCAACTGGGCATTTACATTCGTCTGTTACAAGGACGTGATGTGCTGTTTTATCTAAATGGTCAAACTCAATGTGTTTTGGAATATGCAATTCGCAAACAAATACCCGCTCTCGGATCTGTTGTAAAAGTTCCTTGTCGATATTCCATTCAACTTCATCTATTTGATAGCCCATAAACACACGCTCCTAACAAAACCAAATACCCTCATTTAAAAGTGTAGTAAAAGTTTTCAAGAAAATGTGATTATTTTTTGAACTATTTATATCAGCAGCTGTCAGCCAGGTTTGATCTGTGAGCTTTTTAATTAATTCAAGCTCATGTAAATCATGCATGTAATTAATGCCATTAACACTTAAAAGTATTTTATCTCCAATCACTTGATAGATTGCTCGGGTGCCACCTAAGCGCTCAAAAACAACCTCGTCATCACGTAGTAACTCAAGTAAATTATCTAATGTATAAGGTTCTTCTAAAGGTGCTAAATCCATTTCATGTTTTGGCTGACTCATATTGTTACCAAGCCAAGTCTTAAATACTGCATCATCATTTATTGCAGCAATCATCAGCTGTTTAACATTTTCAGCTTCAAATTCCTTAAGTTCGCCTTTTGAGTCACGTAATTTAAGCTCAGCATCACTGTATCGTTGATTGCCAAGTTCAGTATCTATCAAATGGTCTGCAAACTGTGATAATAAATCGCGCTGGTTTGGTGCTCGAAAGCCAACAGAGTAATTTAATGCGTTTTCAACTGCGTAACCCTCATGTGGACAACCCGGTGGAATATAAAGAATATCACCAGGCTCTAGAACACAGTCGATAACAGCAGGAAACTGCTCGACTTGTAGCAGGCTTTTATTTTGCGCAAACTGTCTTAGGTTAGCATCAGGCATACCAACCCGCCAATGGCGTTTGCCTTGGCCTTGAATAATAAACACATCGTATTGGTCTAAATGCGGGCCAACACCACCACCTGGTGTTGAGTAGCTAATCATTAAATCATCGATGCGCCAGTTAGGAATAAAGCGAAATGGCTCTAGTAATTGAGCAGCTTCGTTAAGCCAATGGTCAACCGCTTGTACTAGTAATGTAGCGTGCTTTTCAGTCAATAAGCTAAAGTGTTCAAACGGACCATGGTGTGCTTGCCAGTCATTTGAGTGATTGGTCACTATTCGTGATTCAATACTTTCTTCCATTGCAAGACCCGCAAGCTCTTCTGGCTCAATGGGGTCAGTAAAGTCTTTAAAACCTTGTTTGATAAGCAATGGTTTTTTTTGCCAATACTGAGCTAAAAATTGCTCTTGGGTAAGTGAATTGATGGATAATTGATACATAACATGACCTAAGCGAATTGGTATAAAAAAAGCGAAAGGAAGGCCTTTCGCTTTTTCAAGTCTTTGTTTGAATTTAAGCTAAGTTATCGATGAACTCAACCGCACGACCAATGTAATTAGCCGGTGTCAATTTCTTCATTTCTACTTTTGCTTCTTCAGGTAACTCAAGACCGTCGATGAAATCAGCCATGATTTCTTGGTTTACGCGCTTACCACGAGTAAGGTCTTTAAGTTTTTCATATGGCTTTTCGATACCATATTTACGCATAACAGTTTGGATTGGCTCTGCGAGTAATTCCCAGTTTTGATCTAGCTCTTGTAATAAACGTTCTTCATTTACTTCAAGCTTGCTTACACCTTTTAATGTCGCTTGGTAAGCGATAAGAGTGTAGCCCATACCAACACCTAGGTTACGTAACACTGTTGAGTCAGTTAAGTCACGTTGCCAGCGAGATACCGGTAGTTTTTGCGCAAGGTGAGTAAAGATAGCGTTAGCAATACCTAAGTTACCTTCAGAGTTTTCAAAATCAATCGGGTTTACTTTGTGAGGCATTGTTGAAGAACCAATTTCACCTGCGATTGTTTTTTGTTTGAAGTGGTTAAGTGCAATGTAGCCCCAAACGTCACGGTCAAAATCAAGTAATACAGTGTTGAAACGTGCAACTGCATCGAATAACTCGGCAATGTAATCGTGTGGCTCGATTTGTGTTGTGAACGGGTTGAATGTTAAACCTAGGCTCGTTACGAACTGCTCAGCGTGGCTGTGCCAATCGTAATCTGGGTATGCACTTAGGTGAGCGTTGTAGTTACCTACAGCACCGTTGATTTTACCTAACATTTCTACGTTAGCAATTTGGTCACGTTGACGCTTTAAGCGCATGTAGACGTTTGCAAACTCTTTACCCATTGTAGAAGGGGTAGCTGGTTGACCGTGGGTACGTGTCATCATCGCAACTGACTTGTACTCAACTGCTTTTTCTTTTAATGCATTTAGAAGTTGGTCACAGTATGGAAGTAATACTTTGTCACGCGCTTCAGTTAGCATTAAACCATGAGACAAGTTATTGATGTCTTCTGAAGTACATGCAAAGTGAATGAATTCGTTAACTGCGTTAAGCTCCGCGTTGTCAGCCACTTTTTCTTTAAGTAGGTATTCAACTGCTTTAACGTCATGGTTGGTTGTGCGCTCGATCTCTTTAACGCGTGCTGCGTCAGCTTCGCTAAAGTTATCAACAATGGCATTAAGTAAAGCATTAGCCTCGTCGCTAAATGCCGGTACTTCTGTGATTGCGCTAGCTGCAGACAAAGCTTGTAACCAACGAACTTCAACAGTTACACGGTATTTGATTAAACCAAATTCGCTGAAAATACTGCGTAGTTCCGTGGTCTTGCTGCCATAGCGACCATCTACCGGAGAGATAGCGGTTAACGCTGAAAGCTCCATAATGACTCCTAAATTGTCTAGTTTGAACGATAATTAAATTGATTGTTTAGCAATAGCGAGGATTTTTCTTTTTGCAAAGAAAAAGTGACGGCGTTTACCGCCCATTTGTCGCCATAACACGGCACTACGAATTCCGGCCAATAATAAGGCGCGAATTTTGTTTTGCGTGAGCTGCTGTTTTAATAACTCTGGCTTGCCGTAAACTTGAATACGATGCCCAAGGGGGCTTAGCACCGACGAGTAAATATCAGCAAGCGCTGCTACTACAGTATCATCTGTGATAGCAAAATGGTCGAGGCGACGTTTAACGTCATCAATGCGACGACCTAATTCATTTAAGCTGCTTTGTTTTGCGCTCAAGGCACGTTCTAATTGCATTAAGCCACCTACATATTTTACGATTTCGACGTCTTTATCTGCGCCGGCAGAAAGCTGGGCAATCAAAATACGATAGCCTTCACGTAAATTATGTTTACCCTGATATACATCTTCAGGTGTATCAGGTGATGTTTCGACAATACAGCTTAATAACTTTTCTAATTCGTGATCACTGCCTTGGCCATATTGCGCAACTTTTTGTACTTGTTTGGCAACTTGGCACATGGCAGCTAAAGCCATGACTTGGTGCTCTGTCATTACTTAATCACCGAATCAATAATACCACCACCTAAGCAGACTTCATCAGCGTAGAATACGGCTGATTGACCAGGTGTAACCGCTTTTTGTGGCTCATCAAATAATACGCGAGCCATGCCATCTTCACCAACGAGTAATGTACAGCTGATGTCTTCTTGGCGATAACGAGTTTTAACAGTACAGCGCGTTGTACCTTTAGGGCCAACACGGTCAACCCAGTGTAGTTGATTTGCATTTAAGCCATTGCTGTATAGGCGAGGGTGG
>CESF01028984.1_pt1 | contig 22430 bp, 6 predicted proteins | sample 356331 | NCBI WGS metagenome assembly CESF01 (sample SAMEA2621779, study PRJEB7988) | marine metagenome | biome: marine biome (ENVO:00000447); feature: surface water layer (ENVO:00002042); material: "saline water (ENVO:00002010), including plankton (ENVO:xxxxxxxx)" | depth 5 m
ATATCGGACTTCATATCCTTAACTTCATCTTTCAGTTTATCCATTTCTTGCTTTTCTTGGAGTTTCCTCTTAGAAAGTTCCATGAATTTTTGATATTCATTTTTATTGGAATTGACGATAGCACCATTCGACATATCCCTATAAAGGGATGTGTCGGTATCAACTTTTAAACGCTCGGTCATACTGGGGAATCAAATGTTCTTAGGGCAATTGCTCTCAAGTTCTTAATTCTTGGAGCCTCTGATTGATCAGGAGATGTCATAACAATCTTGATCTGGAATCCATTAAACTGTGGAGTGTCTTCTGCAGTATACTTATACTCGCTGAATCCATTTTCGTTCTTATTTGGATTTACAGTATTGTCTGATAAACCATTCTCATTGAATGGGATGTAGGTTTGACCAGTCTCATTTTCATCATTTCTAAACAGTCTATAGAAGACTCTGATGTTTGAATCTCCTTTTCTGTGTCCGTCAAATTGAACGAATATAGAGTTAGAAGTAAACTCAAGATTAATTCTCTTAGTTTCATAGATTGCAGCGTTGGGGTCAAATCCAGGAATATTAACTCTACTGTCAGTAGTGAAATCAGTGACTGGATCATTGATAAGATTGCTGATTGCAACGATATTAGTTGTATCAAGGTCAATCATAGGAGATACATTCTCGTCAGTGGTTGACAGCAGCATTTCAAGTTCAAATGATTTTTCACCATTAAGGAGTGCAGTTTCATTCACTTGAGATGCAACCAGTCTTGGACTATCAAGACGATTCAACTGATTCAGAGTAACACCTTCATAACCAGTATTGCTGAATGATGCCTCATTGCTGCTGATACTTGTTCCTGTAGTTGTTCTAATTCTTGCAGAAATAGCTGTTCCTGAAGGACTGACAAGATTGATATTTGGTCTAATATATTCAAAGGGAATGTTCTGAGTTATCTGAACATTATTGCCACCGATTGCTTTAGTTGCATCGAATGACTTAGCAGTGTTATCAAGACTTACATGATAACTATTGAATGTCTTTTCTCTTGGGTCAATATTGTGGAGTGTGTTGATTTTCAGCAGGTTTACGCCATTTGTCTCATACTTAAACACAGTTGCGTTTTGTGCATGGTTAGATTTGAGACTGCTATCTACAACTCTTTCCGAAACAGTAATGTCATTACCGGAAATTACCTGGTAACCGATGATTTCTTGATCGATCTGTAAATAACCAGTGTTTCCACTACCAACTGCTGCTCCTTCAAAGTTAGCAAATGCAGTTCCATCTGTGACCTTGATAACTGTATCACCTTCATTAAAGGCAGCGGTGAGAGTTGTTGGAGCGACATCACTTGCTACGTTATACACTCTAAGTTTGTTCTGACTTGAATGCATGCCATGATTGAAGTGACTGAAGAACATTGTCTTACCGTCTCTGATTGGATCATCATTAACGAACTGAATTGCTGGTTGTGCTGTGCTAGTGCCATTATCATTGATAAAGTTGTATGCAGAACCAGAAGCAAATGAACCCTTAACATCATCAACAACAATCAAATTAGTTACAGTCGCAACACCAACGGTACATCTTACTCCACTTCCAGTTGAACCAAGTTGATTCATCAACAGAAGATCTCCGACTTGATATCCAACACCACCATTTGCAATTTGAATTTGGGTAACTGCTCCACCGGAAACAGTAACATTTGCAGTACAGGATACGCCGAAACCAGTGAGAGATGTAAATCCAATACCAGAATAAACATTGTCAGTTAAACCAACACCAGCAGTTGGTTGAACCAGCGCAGTAGTCATACCAACCAGACCACAACGACTACCAGTAGCAAATACATTACCAGTAGTTGTTCCCTGAACAAGTGAGTTACCAGGTCCATAATTTACGGTTGATGTATTAATACCAATAAACTGTCTCTTAGAGAAAGATTGGATTGGATTGACCTTTCTAATACCAACTCTAGGCAGTTCACTGTTATAGAACGAAACTGAAACAGGAGTATTGGTTACAAACTTTGCCTTATTCAGTTTGAACTTAAGGTCTTCCAACTGACTTGGAGTCCAGGTTGACTGGTTCTGTGACTTGAACAGTGAACCAAGGTATGGTTGCTTGTTATAGACTGCCTTGAGTTGAAGATCTTCTTCACCCATTCTAGTGATGAATGCCAGATACTTCTCTGTAGGTGCAATAAGAACCAAAGCATACTCATATCCATTTTGCAGATAAACAGGAGTTGGGAACGCGAACGTAGTTGCTGCACTACCATCATCAGACAAGTTAACATCATTTGATGCAATATTGACCTGACCGAATGGTACAACCTGAGTTGTTGGTGTGCCATCTCTCATAGTTCTGATTTGAACCGTAACTGGAATTGTGGGATCCTTAGTCTTGAAGTATACTTCACCACCAGTTATGTAAATACCATCGGATTCTGTTCCATTATCATTCTCAGCAGTAATCAGGAAGGATTGTGCAAGTGGGTCAAAGTATTCGCCAGTAACACTGCTGGAACTAGAACTAGAAGAAGAACCACTTTCGGTTCTGTTTGCAGATCTTTCATTCTGCGTGAGTCTTACAGCATCGATAGTTTCAACCAGTCTTCTATCAACTTCTGGTGTCTTAATAGCAAGAACTTGCTCTTCATAACTTGTGGCATATCCAGAAGACAGATACTCAGTTTCAGCAGAACTACCGCCTGGATCTAGTACAGGTGAATTGACAGGAGATGAAGTTATTCTGATTGTGCTTGATCCAGTGGTGAACTTAGGATTAGCAGCAACGACTGGATCAGGAATGTGGAGAGAGAATTGTAACTCACCTTTATCATCGGTGACTAACTGTGTCTCGCCTACCTGTGCTTCCGCAGTTCCATCGCTATTGACGAGGAACATACCCTTTTTAACGAATCCAAGATGTTCTGGTCTCGTTTGGTTAGAAAGATCTGCAAGGTCAATATTAATGATTTCTGAAGTTCCAGAATAGGAAGCACTACGTGAAGGAACAGTAACTTGTGGGTTATTGAATGGACCAATCTCGTGGTTATGCTGTGCTGCACGGAAAGTAATCTGTGGTGCTCCAACTTGTGCTAAATTGACACTGGAGACAATATCACCAGTTTTGAATGAACCCCTGACCATGGTGACTGGCAGATTCTTGGGGAATGCGAATTCATTCATGTCAACACTTTCCATGAAGACATAATACTTTGTATTTGGTTTTAGTTTCTTAGCAGTTACATGAATATTTCTAGAACGACAGTTATGGAGAGTTTCTATTCCAATAACTCTGTCTCCAAGACTGATCTCTTCCAATCCAGAAGAAAGTTCAAGACCAAATATACTTTCTTCGCCAGTTTCAAACGCAGTATCAACAAAATCATCTCTGAAGGTGGTACTCCACCAACTACGTTCGCGGGTCGTGGTGGTTGTAGTTCTACGACGACCCCTACCTGGTTCAAATGCAGAGAGGGAACTACTAGTACTGGTGCTACTGCTGCTACCACTTGAAGAACCGATTACAGTGCTATTGACTAGTTCAGTATCAAATACTCTATCATCGCCATTCCAGGTGAATTCAGAAGAGTTCCACCAACTTGCTGCCATTCCACCATTCTCGCGGTCTTCAGTAGCAAGCAATTCTGCCATACCGTTGAATACGGAATCAACCTGGACAATATCAGGAGTAGCAAGAACAATCTCTTCAATCCAGTAGTCTGTAGCAGGAGACAGATCGATCGAACCAGCATACAGTGCAATGTGATATGGATTCAGGTTTTCTGTTCTAGTTGCAAGTGGTTGATCAATGAATTCTACTTCTTCAAAGTTGAGAGTCAGACCTGGACCCTTTCTGGTTACATTAACATCAGAGAAGTCATCTGCCCAAGCGTAATCGGCATCTGTAAAGTTTGCTTCAGTTGATACGGTTTCAAACTGTAGAGTAACGTTTCTTTCAGCAGAACGTGGACGTAACTCAGCACGTTTGATGTCAATATCAAATCTTGCTTCACCCTGCAGATTCGCACCTCTGTGATTTCTAAAGTTATCTACAAAGAAACCAGACTTAAACTTGTCCAGTCCAGTATTGGGATCCTTAATCGAAAGGTTCTTAGTATCAGTTTCAAGCAGGGAGAGTGTAGTATAATTTTCAAGATTCTTAACTCTATTCTCAATACCACCAATGTCCTTCATGGTGAATCTCTTATGAGGAATGAGTTTCAGAGTGGTATCATAAGTCGCATTGAACACAAATGGGTCCATAGTGATAACAGCGACCTCAAATCCTTCACTATTACCAACTGGTAGTTTTGGAAACTCTGCAGGTTCTCCTTGCTTAATTAAGAATTCTCCATCCTTAGTCAAGTATAGTCTATCAATTCTTCCAAGATAGTGAGAATAATCAACAACAAGAGTTCTATCGGTTACTGCACTTTCAGAGTTTGAATTAGAGAATGATCTTGATTCAAATGCGAATGGAGAATCAGTTGAATTAAGGGTATATGTATTGACTCTTGGTCTCAGATCAATGAAGTCTGATATTCTAGATCCAGCAACTTCTGGAACCTCTGATGAGAAGTTAAGACTATTATAACTGTTTACAGATTCTACTGTTCCTGTTCCCTCATCTGTAGTAAGATGATCGAAGACAATTCTGAGTTTTCTAGTTGGTTCAGCAGCATCTGAATTTCTATTAATCCTTGAAATATCACAGAACTCTTGTCTTTGTCCAGCATCTAGACTGTAGTCATAACTTACATTTCTATCGCCAACAACAAGTGTGTTAATATTTGCAGTGATTGAAGAACTTTGTAGTGAAATTGTTTCTAGTAACTCAAAAGTTCTATCATTTTCATATACAAAACTAAGTCGATTGCCACTGTCAACACTGACAACACGAGCAACTGCACCCGATTCTGCACCGACAATTTGTTCCCCAATAGTTACATTATTGGAGAATGTGTCACTTTGAGCAGAACCAATAAGTTGTGGGAGAGTCGGATCTTGGTCATCATTGGATTCAAATATAGCAAGAATTCTAGTAACATCTGGAACATTCAGTGAAATGCTTTCGTCCTGGACTCTTGTTCCATATGGGAACGCTTCTGAGAATGTCAGTCCATCACCGAACGTTGTAGCACCAGCACCAGCACCTTGAATTTTGGATCTTGATACAATTAAATCAGCACATCTCGTGATGCTCTTTGATTTAGAGGTGAGAGTGCTTCTTCTACAAGTAATAGTAAGAACTGCATTATTACCAGTCTGACTAAGACCTGTAATCTGAATTTCTTTAAGAGTGGAGGAAATTGTAACCTGAGATGGAAGAATAATTTCCTTATGACCATTTGCAAAGGTCAAACTATAATTTTCTTGATTATATGGTTCTAAGAATAGAGTATCATCACCAAGATCATTTATATTGAATGTAAGTGTAGTTGCAGTAACATTAAGAGTTCTTTGCTTTCTTACAATGTAACTACTATCAAGAAGATTAATAGACGCAATAGAAGTATTGGGAAGTTTAATTATTTTCCCTGGAGCATTTCCTTTTTCAATAAAACCTTGAGTGACATTAAGGTTTTGGACATTATCAAGAGCACCACCATTGGCAGCCTTTACTGTACCACCAGTATTCACACCAACTACCGTGCTTACACCAACTAATGTGAGTGAACTAGCAGTAACTGCACTTACTCTGTTGAATGTGGGCAGAGTTTGACCTGGGATAGTAAATGAAACAATATCATTAACTCTTACAGGAACGTTTCTGAAGTCTCCAACAGATGGTGAAGTTACAGCACTACCAGAACCTGCATCTATACCAATCTGGAATGCTGAACCAGGTTCGATAAGATTAGTGTTCTGTTGCATTGCAACGTTGCAAGCAAAACCTGTTGCACTGATAGACTTGACATCACGGATATCATTATCCCTGACTGCTGTGATATTTCTACCTACAGCAAGTCCATTGATTTCAATTGGTTCGTTGATTTGGAATTGACCAGTTACGTCTAATAGATTAAGAACAGTTGCATTTGTAACTGCATCTTTAAGGTGACCAGTTGCTCCACTGAATACACCTTTAACGTGTGCTGCATTTCCAGCAGTAACTGCAAGTCCGAGTGTTATAGTGGTGAAAGTTTGAATATCATAAAGTCTTAAATCAAATCTCTCTGTACCAATACCCGCTATATTTTTCTTATTGAAATCATAAACCCTAGCATTACCAACAACCGCTGATGCGCCATCAACAGTTCCATCTTGGGCAAGTCTACGATCCCTGAGATCTACTACACTATTATTACCGAATCCAATGACTGGTGAACCTCTCAGGTTCTCTACCTGGACATTGTTTCCAATTTTAACTGGAACACTGATATTTTCTTTCTTCTTAGTAGTTCTTGGTTTGGAACTATCAAGTGAAGTTGAACTAACTTTCTCAACTTCGTATCCTTTTACATATGCCTTACCGGAGGATATCTGAAGGGTGAGGAGGTCATCAGAAGGTGTATTACCTCTCTGAGTTAATTGACCTGGAGCATAGATGCCCTTATTGCCAAGTCTATCATTTAAAGTTTCTCTAATATCAATAGCGAATTTCTTGACGTAATAATCACCAGATTCGTCAAAAGTTCTTCTTGCAAGTTCGTCTTTAAAAATATTATAATCAGTTCTATTGACTAACCTCTGAACAACACCATCTTCAACACGCAACAATTCTACGAAATTGGCATCGTTGTTGTCTTTGAGTGTTTTCTTGACCAGAGTTGCGGACAATCTAAGTCTGTCTGCACCAGGAGCAGATTCGTTTGAGAATCCCTTGGCATTGTCAAACAAGTCTGGATTTACAGAAGAAGCAGTTATGATATCTTCTGAAATTTGAAGACCAACCTTATAATTGGGTCTATTTGTATATTGATCCAGGATTACAGTCGCTGGAGACACTTTTACAAAGTATCCTCTAACGAAGAAAACTCCCTCATTAATTGAAGCAGAAGAACCAATCTTTGTTGCTTCGGATACAATTGCTCTTGCAAATGGATTATTTGCAGTAATAGTAGTAGAAGAATAGTTAATATCTTCTAATGTAATCAGAGTCTCACCATCTGTAAATTTAGTTGATGCACCATTAATTCCAGAAGATGTATACTTGACATAAAGAGTGTCTACATTATCAATTGATTCGGTGCTTGAAAGGCAATTGACAACAGTTGCTTTAACACCAGAAGTCTCACCTTGGATCTCAATATTATTATCTTTAAGATATGCAGTATATGCAGAAACAGGAACTTCTAAGAAAGTAGGATCAATCTTAACTGCAGGATAAACCGAATCGTAGAATATGCCGCCAGGGACAATCATTGATCCTTCTTTAAAGAAGTGCTGTCCAAACTTTTCAATCTGTCCTTGTAGGATAGATTGTAACGTAGTTAGTTCCCTAGATTGAATTGGAAATCCAGGTTTGAACAATACCTTATTATAATTCTTATCCTCATCAAAATCGTCAAAATAAGGCGATACATTGAGATTGGTGTTCTGGGTCATGTTCTTAGAACTCTACTACGATTTTTACTTCTTCTTTTTGGGATTCAGATCTACCGACTGGTGCTCTGTTATCAATGTAGATGATATCACCTGAAAATTTTTCAACTTCTGGATTTGCTTTACCACCAGCGAAAGTTTGTCCCAAATCAACTACCTTATTGCTGAGTGTTACACTAGAACCATTAAAGTTGGTGTCAGGTTGTAAAGGACTACCTTCAACATCAGTAGATGGAGAAGTGTTGATCACATTACCATTACTTTCAAAATCAACGTTTTTGAAGTTATTACCCGTTAAAGTAGTAAAACCAACTGGTTGATAATATCTCAGGACTCCAGTATCTCTATCCCAAGAAGCAACATAACCAACAGCAAATGAACCGGCAGTACCGACTGATTGTCTGATTTCAGCATTTAATTTGTAAATGGTGTCAGAAGTATTTCCAGCACCTGTCAATTTCAATGCACCGAGCGAGGTTGCGGTATTTTTATTTAGGATGGATGTCGAACTTCCAAATTCATTTGGATTTCTTACAATACCAATTCTTGAGAAGTTATTTTGTGCTGCAAAGTCAGCGGCAGTATCATACTTAGAGTAAATCATTACTCTATATGTGCCCAACTCACGATAGATGTCTGCTCCGTGACCTCCCTTTGGTGGAATAATAACTTCAAATTCTGCACCAGATCCACCGGCACCAGTAAAGTTGATTAACCCTTTGGTATAGTCTTTTCCACCATCTGTAACTTCAATAGAAGAAACTTCCTGATCAGTTACAGTAATAGAGACTTTTCCTCCGCTTCCATCACCAAGAATGTCTATATCTGTAGTAGTTCCTGATGTATATCCAGTTCCTCTGTTTTTGATTACAACTGTTTCAACGTGACCACGAACAGCAGCATCCTTCACTGCTGCAGTATTGACATCTCCCCAGTTTGCGGGGACTGGCATATACTTCTCTGTAGTAAATTTAACAATATCCGCAGGAGTAATTGTGTAAAGATACTTCCAAAGATATCCATCAGAACCATCTCCCGCTACTTGAGGAGCAGTGTCTACAAAGGTTGGTTCAAACTGTGATGGTCTTCCATCTACAAAATCAGGACTTGATCCATTATTAATGCAGATGTAAACTTTAAATTCAGAATTTACAATATAGAAGCGAGACTCATATAATGTTTTTGCACTAGTCTGTGGTGCATCATTAGTAATATCATAATTATTTTTATACATGTCATATGTTATACCAGATGCCCAATTGACCCTTGATACAATTCTTGCAAAGTCATTAATGCCAATTTTTTTCAAGAACAGCATTGAGTCAGCATATCTATCCTCTTGTTGAAAAGAATCTTTTGGATCTGGTGGTATAGATGTCCAATTAGCATCACCATAGTCTACAATAGAGACATTCGTGGGATTGGGGTGCGCCAAGAAGGTATAATAAAAGTTTGAAGTCGTGCCAATACCAGTCACGGACTTGGTAAAGGTCTCCGCATTCAAAATTCTAAATTGGTCAGTGATTATGGCAGGCATGTCTGTCCGATTTTTTGATTATTTATACTAAATTTAGTACTCTGCTTTTAGTTCAGTAATTCGTGAAACGTGTGCTGATGTACTAACGCCAGAAAGTGGATCATCTTGTTGGAATACAAATGATGATCCATTTCTAGATCCTGTAATAATTTTACCCCAACTGAAGTTTCCATATCTTTTAATATTGAAGGTATCAGGTAAGGCAGTATTCACTCCTACAACAGAGAGAATATTTGCAGATATAAGTTTTGCATCTGTTCCAGCAATAGCAACAACGTTTGCAGCACGATAAACATTATCAATGAAATCTGCTCCATTTGCAACGATAGTGGATACATCTCCATCAATTGAAGTAACACCAGTACCGATTCTGGTATTTCTGACTACGAAGTAATCTCCTGTAGAAATACCAGTGTTTGTAACCTTATTTGCTGCTGAAAGTCCTGAGGGAATAAAAATTTCTGGGGATGGAATTACTTTAAACTTAAGTGTGTCTAATGAGTTGATTGCGCCAGATTCACTAGAGGCAAACTCTGTGATATCTTCAATGAGTCCATAGTCACCTTCATATGCAACTTGCTGGATTGTTTCGACAACTGGAATACTAGCGTCTGTAGCAGCTAGTCCCACGAGTCTGACATCCTGTTGAGTTTGTCCAAGATTATCAATCTTTTCAAATGACCAGGTATTTTCAACAAATATTGAAGTATCTGTATCACCAACAGGTGCAATAATATTGGTTGATGGATAATATTGTGGTTCAAGAGAGTTTCTTGCTTTTGAGATGGAACGACCATCAATAATAAGATCAGAAGTTTGTTTGGTCCATTCTACAGGTCTTGTGAATGAATTATCGGTATTGATGCCAACACCTGTATAAGTTTCAGTCTCAACAGTATCAGAGGCAATCAATTCATAGATAACTCTCTGTTCCTGACTGGCAAAAGGATCTTGATATTGGAGTCTCAATCTGTCACCACGTTTGATTGTCTCATCGACATCAACTTTGAGGAAGTCATCTTCAGAACCAGTATAGAAGTACATTCTAAACTTACTTCCTGCTCTTGGTGCTTCTTTGAACTTAAGTCTTGTGCCACCATTGAATTCATAATCAACTCCTGGTTTTTGGAGAACATCATTTATGAAGATTAAGAAGTTATTCTGGAGTATAATACCGGAACCTTCTCTAGCAACAATACTATAGAACTCTTTGGTGACTTCTGTCCTGGTGATCAGGAAGTTAGTTTTAGCACCATTGAACTGAATACTAAAGTCATCCAATTCAAGAAGTTGACCAAATGCCCATCCAGAGAACTTATCCTGGAACTTGTTATCAACAGTTACCAGCATATTGGTAGAACCAATACCAACTGGATCGAATGGTAGACCACTCAACTCAAGAACATCACCTTCTTTGTATCCAATGCCACGCTTGGACATGCTGAAACTGGTGATGCTACCGCCAGTTCCAACAACAACATCCATCTCAGCACCAGAACCAGTGCCACCCGTCAGGGTAAGACCTTTATATGGTGCAGGTTCGTCTGTGAATACCAGAGGTGGAGTTGCTTGGGTATATCCAGTACCACCGCTATTAACAGTGAATCCAGTGATTGTTCCACCAGCACCAACTGTTGAAGTAACAGCAGCACCTGTTCCACCACCCAATGTGTCTGCAATCGAGACATTAGGTGCGAATAAGTGACCGCCACCACCGGAACGAACACCGGTACTACCAACACCAACTGTTACTCCAGTAATTACACCAGAACCATTTACTACTGCAACACCGATAGCACGAGTAGGAACAGTATAATTGGTTCCAGAAGTTGCTGTAAACTCGTTGATAATACCTCCCCTAGGAAGATCACCAATCGGTCCAGTTCCGGTAAAGTCAATATCTTCACCGTCAACAGATTTGGTGATTCTATAATCAGCAACTAAAATTGAACCAATTGGTGAGAGGAATGGTTTCTGGAAGATATTGTTAATCAGAACTGCACCATGACTGGTGGTAATACCAGTTACTGCAGCACCACTGCTGATCATTGCAAATTGATCAGTAGTACCATTGAAAGATTCAGAAATGTCATCAAGAATTATATTCTTATCGTAGTTCAATCTATAGTAAATTCTACCTGAGAATGTTGATCTAGTTGTTATGCCAACAACTCCAGCAGGTCCATATGGTGCATCACTGAAGTAAATCTTACCCTGTTTGATTCTATAATCGCCTGTAACGACGCTACTAGCAGAACCGACAGTATGTGTAGCAGCAACTGTTCCCATTGCTCCACGTTGGACATTAAGGACGTTACCTGCATTTACGAGATCAACCTTAACAATCTCTCCATCTCCGAATCGCAGCAAGGACTTTCCTGAAATCTTCGATGAATCACTGACTGTAATCTGAGTTGAACCAATTCCAACTGCTTCAGTCATAGTGATGGCAACACCTACTGGTTTTACTGCAATAGGACTTTGGATGATATTATCAATCGTGATCATACTTCTAGTGGTTGCAAGATCACCCTCTGTAGAGAATGATTGGGTTGAACCAATGCCAACACTATTGGTAAATGATACAAATCTTCCAAGTGCTAAGTCTGCCGTACTGATAGCAACTTTGAACTGGTCCTTAGTTACTCTTACTGCAAATACCGTATCTGGGAGAAGATTAGTAACACCAATACCAGGAACACTAGTAGAACCAATACTCAGACGAGAACCAGTATTGATACCAGCATTTGTTGGATCGTATACAAGTTCTTCACCAGTATTGAATTCATGATCTGTAATTGTGACTATGCTGCTGCCAACACCAGTCGCAGGATTGACTGTATGGTGAAGCATCGTCTTGCCATCAGTAAATATGGTAAAGGTGCTCAGACCAACAAGTTGACCAGCAGAGTTTCCAACACCATTAAACTGAGAACCAATATCATCAATCATCAGAACCTTATTGGTTCTAGATTCGTTGTAATCAGTGATTACCTTAGAATCAAATTTGATGATCTTGGAAAGTCCTACTGATTCTGTATCTTCAGAAGCAAGGTCATAACTTGTTCTTGAATGTACCGATGCTTCGTTCTCAATGTCCACCAGGAGATTGAATTGTGCTGTGTCCGCAATTGAAACATTTGCTTTCTTTGGTGGGAACGTAACAATCTGGAAGTCTGAGAAGTTCTTATATCCAGCAGTATGGTCTAAACTCTCAACAGTTTCTTCCCAAGTTTCTAGTGGGATTTCACCACGGATACTATATGAGAATCTTTGATAATAATCATTATCATGAATTCTCTGAAGAGTATCGTTCATTTTACCAATATCATCTCTCCACACCCCAGCATCTCTTGAAGTGCTTCCTACCTCAAGATCAAAGTCGAACTTAGTAATTTCAGAAATAGTTGCCTTAAAGTTACCTACAGTACCACGAACAACTGTAGATTCGGTGAACTTACCATTGACACCATTCAGTCTCAGTATACCTGATTCTTCATCCCATCCATCTTGTGCTACAACACCAAATATGTTTGAATCATTAGTATCAACAACTATTTCTCCTTCTGTGAATCGAATACTATCAAATTCTGGTTTAAATGTTGCCAGATCGGTTACCTTGATCACTCTACCAAATTGAGCATTCTGAGCAATGTTATAGTCTCCACCGGTAAAACCAAAACCAGTGATTCTGTAACTAACACTTTCAGTACCAACAACCTTATTAACAGCAGTCACTTCAAAGGTTCTGAAACCGTAATCACTTGAATTGTATCCATCTGCAAGAGGAGCATTAGTGATTTGGATGTTTTCTACAAAAATTTGATCACCAACAGCGAATGGGAAGTTGTCTCCAAATCCACCAGTGGTTTGTGGTGCTTTGAGTGAAATTTCATTTACGCCAGAAGCAGAAGTGGCATTAACAACACCAACTCCATTTGAGTTATTAGTTGCAATAATTCTAAGATCTTCTCTCAGGTTACTATCACTAGAGACAACTTCAACATCTCCAATAGAACCACCCTCAAGTGTTGTCTTTGTGACGATACTATCGTTTCCAATTGCAATAACTTTTGGTGGAACATTATAATTATTTCCAGCAGTAACAATACCAACTCCCTTCAGTGTTCTGATGTTCTTTAATCTTATGACAAGAGAACTATCTGTTTTTGGTTTGATAGTTGTATCTTCTGAGAAATCAATACCAGGAATGGTGACTAATGCATCTGTAACTTCACCAATATCTGTATTTGTTATCTTCAGGTCTGCATTGACTCCTGTGGTAGTTCCTATGGATGTAATTGCTGGGAACTCTTTGATGCTATTACCATCATTCACCACCTTAACTGAATGAATTCCACCAATAGCGGTTGCTGAACTGGTAGAATAGAATCCAGTGCTAAACCCTGCAGGAGTGTATAATGTTGTTTCTGCAGCGCCAACTAAAGTAAAGGTAAAGGTAGTATCTCCAATTCCTGTAATTTTGTAGTTTTGGTTGAACTTAGATTCCACTTTGGTGATGGTAGAATAGTTATCTACAGTTTCATCTACAGATGTTGGGAATGTGCTTGTAAAGTTTGCATCATCGCCTTCAACTCTGTAGTAGAAATCATTTAAGAGATCTTTATCAATATCAACTATGATTTGTGTACCAGCAACACCGTCACCAATTACTCCGTCTCTCTTGATATTAGTAGATTCATATCTACACTGGAAGTCATTATCTTTGTAGAAATTGATATCATATCCAAAAAGACTTGTGTCTGAAGTGTTCAGTGCAAATCTTCCACCATTGATAACTTCAATCTTTGGATTTACTTTTGCAATTTCATGAGTTCCATGTCCTTGCTCAGTAATAGTGATGTTCTGGAATGGGAACTCCAATGCATCGACTCTTGTTTCTGCAAGTCTAAATGTATCCTCATCAATCTTAATTGCATAATATTCTCTGCTGCTCTGAAGAGGTGTTGCAACACCAACAGCGTTTGTATAAACTACAAGGTCACCTGTATTCAATCCATGATTTACAGATACAATATTTGATGTGGTTGTAATTGTGATTCCAGTAGGAGCAAAAGTCTTAGGATCTACGACTAGTTTATTCAGATCTGAATTAAATTTAAGAACAAACTGTTGAACTGCGTTAGGAGTTATGCCAAACGTAACTTTATCTCCAAATTGTAATCCATGAGCAGTTGCAACTCCAACGTCAGCAAATACCTTTCTAACCGTACCTGTAAGATTCTCTTTTATCTGTACTAATGTATGATTATCTCCGGTGGAAGCATCAACAAAGAAAAGCGTAGAATTGATACCAACGAATGCCTTAGAAGTTGCCAGTCCGATGAAATCAGTACTTATCTTAACTGCAAAGAGATCAGTTGTAGAAATATCAAAGTTGGGAGACAGTGCATGAGTAGTAGCAGCACGAATTGTTCCTCCAACAGAAACGATATCCAACTTATCACCAGTGTTAAACTCGTGTCCAGGAACAAAAATTGCACGATCTGGAATTGAAACCGTAATATTTGAACTTCCAGCAGTCCCAACAATAGATGAGAAATAAGTAGAACCTATACCAACAGCAGATTTTGCAAAATTTTGTTGATATCCTATTTGTATATTTTTATTTTCTAACTTTTGATTAATATTGAATCTGAAGATCTGGGGTTGCAACTTAACGATAGCATTTGTGCTATGGTTACTTCCACTGCTATTATTAATGCTTCTAGTAACTTTGTAGTTGTTATTGACATTATCAACACCAACAATTCTCATTAACTCATCGCCAACCCTGATAATATCATTTACTGCAAATTTATTTGTGAATGTAGAAGCATTCAGTGAAATTGTAGTGGTGATACCAGTTGCTGTTGTTTGACCAATGGCAACTGTGGTATTGGTTACTACTGTAGCAACTCCAACACTTACAAAACCTTCAAGGTTTTTGTAAATTGCAGAACCAATTCCGGTGATTTCAACAGTATCGCCATCAACAAAATTATGTGGAATTGTAGTAACACCAGTAACTACATTACCTTTAACACTAAAAATAGTATTTTTCAGTGTAGTATCAGAAGTTGCAATAGAAACAATATCTTTTCCTTGGACTTCGGCAATTTCAGCATCGATTGATTCTTCATTGAAATTGACTTGTTCACCAACTTTATAATCAGAACCAGAATTGAGAACATCAATAGAACCAACCCTGGATGGTTTAATGTCTTGAATAATAACTTTTACATCAGAAGACATAGCATCATTCAAGAAGACATACTCTCTAGAAGGATCATTTAATCCGAGGTGAGTTACATTCCTCTTATAATCACCAGTATCGACAATTGCATCAGATTGACTATGAATAGAATTGTAGTTAAAAGCGTCAGTTTGATTATAGTGTGACTTTGTAATATATGGATATGCAAGACCAATAATAGAAGAGAAGGTCTCAGCATTGTCTATAGTAGAGAAATATGCATATGTTCCTTCAGGGAATTCATCTGTTTTACAAAATCTTCCATTATACTCATCAAGATCACCAGTTGCTTTATAAACATAATCTTGAATAAAGAATCCAGCACCAAATCCAGTTGGTCTGAGTGTTGCAGAACTTTCTGTATCAAGTTCATAACTTGATAGCATTACTTTAGTCCCACCAGTATTTGCACCATCAAATACTGCATTTGCAAAACCATATGGACCATAGATTGGATTACCGTCATATGCCCATCCAACTATTGGGGAATGGGCAAATCCTGTGGTGATTTCCTCTCCATTAGAATTAAGGTTATCCTTTAATATACCACGATAATGCACTCCAGGATAAAAAGAGACTACCTTAGTTTCTTTCAGAGGGGTTCCAGAATGAATCTGAACCATTTCTCTATTCAGTCTATCCTTTTTCAGGATTGCAGGATTATCCAGTTGAAGTGCTACTTTATATCTTTCTACGTCATTGAATGCCCATTCATGAATCTCTGGACTCAACTGAGCATTGATACCAGCTGGGATTACTTCTATTCTTGTATTTTGGGCGTACCCACTACCACCATCAATAACATTGATTGAGGTGATTGCACCATTTGAAATATTAGCAGTCAGTTTTGCTAACTTACCTGTACCAATAACATTAATTGATGGAGGAGATGTATATTCTTTACCTTCACTTGCAACATACGCTGACACAATCTTTCCATTAACAACAATTGCTTTAATGTCTGCTCCCTGTCCAGTCTCAACCTTAACCTCAACATCTCTCTTATAATTCATTACATTGGATACACCATATCCAACACCACCATTTCTGACAAATACGTTGTCAAGTTTTCCAAGGATTACAGGAGAACCAGTAGCATTGTAGTATGAAGGAACAGCATCAGTATTTCCAGCAGAAACAATTCCATTGATATTGACAGTGATTGCTGGATACTGGAACGTATGTGTACCGGCACCCACACTGGTAAGGTCCACATAGGACTGTTTATCAAAATTGACACTACTGATAGCGGTTGGTGTTCCTGCTTCACTCAAAAGGAATCTATCCTCATCTAGGACAGTTATCTTGTAATTTGCCGATGTTGATAGTCCACCAATAGTAGTACCATCAAATGAATACTCTACGTTATCACCAGTCTTGAAAGCGTGATTTCTTGCATAGATATAATTCTTCTCAATATTAATACCGACAAAAGTCTTGTAAATATCTTTCTGATCTGTTGGCGGCCATGCTACACCATCTACAACTACTTTTCTAGTGGAGAAGTCATCGGTTGAACTTGTAACGACAATCCTATCAACAATCTTTCTCTGATTTCTAGATCTAAAGTTATGAGTACCAGTTCCGAAATCATTTATATCAACTGTGTTGATACCTGCCAATACATCTGCTTTTGATACATGGATCTGTACATCAGTGGCACTGACTTTTCTAAGGAAGTATATTGCTTCAGATGTCAGTCTGTCTGTTCCAAAACCAACAGCAGTACTACCAATACCAATAGGAGTTCCAGTGCTGGAGTATATAACCTCCTCATGGTCTGCAAATCTATGATCAGGGATGCTGATTACATCACTAGCAAGTTTTACACCATCAAAATCGGAGAATGACTTATCATAGAAGAATCCTCTTAGTCTTGCTTCAGCAGTTGCCTCTGTTCCGTTTCCTCCAGAGATTGTGACAACCGGGGTTTCTACGTAATTAAAACCAGGAGTAGTAAGATCGATGTCTTCAATCTTTCCTATAAATTGTCCTACAAAAGTGGCACCAGCACTTCCGTCAGTATTTGCAATTCCAATTTCTGGTGGATTTACGACATTGTAACCAGTTCCTGGATTTAGAACATTAATGGAATCTATTTGACCATAAAAAATTGAATCCTTTGAAACTGGTGATTGGAATTCAACACCATTTAAAGCAACACCAATTGATCCAATAATATCATTGTGTTCAGTTGCTGCTGCTGGTTTTCTATTAATTCTCTTAAAATTATTTTGATTAACCAGACTTTTATCAAACAGAGATGCTGGAGTCAGTCTATGCTGACTAGCTGCGCCAATACCAGTAAGGTTAATAAAAATTTGATTATTAAGAGAAGCACGACTAAATGCTAGTTTTATAGTGTTTGAGTCAATTACAGAAGCATAATAATTTCCTGTCGTAATACCAGTAGCACCAGAGGTCAATTCATAATATAATCTTTCACCACTTCTGAAGTTATGATCAGCAATAGTAATCTTATTATCACTTTGGTTTATATCTGATTCAGTAAAAGTTTTGGATCTGTTAGTCAGTTCTACATTATCGTAACCAGGAAGACCCGAGAATGCCACATATGCGTTCTTATCTACATCAACAAAGGTATTTTGGATATTTGCCAAAACACCATTGGTATTGAGTTTATCAGATCCAAAATCAAGTTTTTTCTTGATGAGATAATCTTTAGTATTAACAAAAGTAGTGCTTATATTTCCAGAAACTGTAAATGTTTTTCTGTTGTCTACATCAGAAACATCCAGATTTTCTTCTAATACGGATTTATCATTTTTCAGCAAAATATCAACTTTATCGCCCTTATGTAAGTAGTGGTCAACTTCGGTCGTAAAAGTTGTCCCACTAACACTATCGACATTTGTAAGCACTACATTGTTGTAGAACCATCTGTTGAATCTAACATCATCTTCATCTACTTTTTCACCAAGATGCTTCACTCGAAGCATATCATTTTTTCTAAACTGACTCGTGTCTTTTTTGTTTTCTGCAACTCCTATGACTGTACCAACAACTCGCATAGTGACGAGTTTATTGATATCGTTATTCTCATAACCATATACAAAGTTTCCATCAATAATTGAATCATTCTCTACAAGAGTTGTAGAAAGTCCAACACAGTTAAAGAATTGATTAGCACTCTTACTTTCATATGTGACTGTTTCTAGTCCATCATTATCCTCATTGAGGAATGAACCACTTTCTGGGAACCCAATAGTTGAATCTACAGTCAAAGTTGTATTGGTGACACCAACACCTAAGACTTTTGTCATTTTGCTGACATTGAACTTATTCTCAATAGTATTCTTAGGGAAGAATAACTTATGATAATACTTTGAACCTAAGAGTATAGTTTCAACTCTTGAAATAATTGCCTTTGCAGTTGGATTGTCTGTTGAACCCTGAAGTAAAGTGGTTTCTCCGAGATTTCTTGGATTTCCTTCAATTGCTTCTATAACCACTACATCTGACTGTGAGAAGTTAGCAGCAGATGCTTGAATCGTATTATCAAATGGTTTCAGAACTTCAACAAACTTTCCAAAGAGAACAGTGAAAAGAATCTTCAATGAAGTGTCAGTTCCCTTTGAACTATAGAAGTCTCTTGCTCTTGAAAGGATATTATCAATATTAACGCTCTGGAATTGCCTTTCTTCAATTCCTGGCAAGAACATCTTTTTATACTTGCTGAAGAATTCTGCTAAGAATACCAGACCAAGATTAGTAAGAGTCGATCCTGCTTCATGGAACAAAGTTCGACTATTATTAAAGTTTAAGAACTCTCCACTGACATCATCAATGCCAGAAAATCCCCTGACACATCCAGTAAATGCAAAACTAGTAGCAGTTGGGAGTGTTGTTCCTAATGGATTAGAATCATTAAGATCTAATACATCATCAAGAGTGGTTGGGTCATCAGAAATTGTAATAGTGTTAGAATCTATAACTTCTGTGATATAATACGTCTGACCAGCAATAACATTTGAAAATGACGTATCAAAAATAATACTTTGTGCTCTAAACGAATCTAAACCGACAGTAGATGTCAATTTGATGGTATTAGCAGTTGGATCAATTAAAGTGACCTTTTGGGCATAGGATGTTTTGCCGGTATACGTAAAAATCTCTTCACCGACTTTCACAAGTCCATTTTTTGGCAAAAATCCCAAATGATTGGTAACTTCAATCACATCTTCATCGTTTGCGATGAATTTAGTCAATGTTGGCGTAGTTGCAGTAAATTTGAGATTTACGTAACTATCAACATCCTTTAATCTATCAATATTCTCTGCAAGAAAAATTGTTCCGTACTCATGTTCCTGAGACAGATAGTATTGCTCTAAAAATTCTTTGAAGAGTGGATTATCATCTAAAATAAAATCTGGAAGTTGACTTTCCAGAATATTGGAGATCTTTACTTTACTATCTGACATTTCTTATCGAGTAAATTTCGTGCTGCTAGTGTAACTTGAAGGAGGAACGTAATTTGAACCAGATCTGCTTGATCCTGAAGTGATCAAGTCTTCTTTCAACGTTAAAACACTTTTTCCTGTAGTATCTAGGACGATATAAAGGTTCTCTTTTGCGAGAATATCATTTGACTCAGGTGTGACCCCAATTTCAATACGATTGTTGAGAACAGTCGATGAAATGTTGATTGGGAAGAGAATAATCTCGCCTTTTACGTAATCAACAGTTCCAGCATTCTCAATAACATTTACAATCTCTCCTTCTTCATTGAATTTGAAGATTGATATAGATCCAGTCTTTGGTGCTACCTGCTGGGGTCTTCCGGGGATGGTAATATCAGTATCAGGGACATCAGTTAAGAAGCAAGTTCCAGTAATACCGGAAACTGTAAATCCAGACGATCTCAGGTTGAAACCTTCGACTTCGGCATGGAATGCATTTGCATAACAAAGTTCATAATTAGCAAGAGTGTCGTATGCAGGGACCAAATTCCTTCTCATCACAAGATTCGTGATATTTGAGGTAATTCCAGCATCAACATTGTCAATCATACGGAGAAGTTTACTATATTTCAGTCTTCCACCAAATGAATTGATATCATTTGACTTAGAGTAGGTTACAATTGCATTTTGGACTCTAGTAAACAGATCTTCGGTGTTTGTAACAGTTCCTGGGTCATATGAGACCGTGCTATCATACTCCACAAATAGGTATTTCAAATCCAAAAACTCTTGTCTGATACCAGCAATGGTGTATTCCTTTAATTTGCTCTTGATATTGTCTTTTGCGATATCAGAGAGAAAATCACCATTTTTAGGTTTGATTGTAATGAAGACTTTACCATATTGTGGGGGATCTAACTCTTCACCACCGTATGCAGAAACAGATTCGACGTTGGGATACAGAAAAGGTATGAGTGAAGTGTAATCATCGGCAGTGACTGCTCTGTACTGCGATGCATAGACCCTAGGAGCAAGGTATTTGATGGTATCGATGTCTTCTATGTCATCACCCTGTTCTGCCGCTTGTAGGGTCGTTACAGCGGAGATGTTATTTGTTACATTTCGGTCTCTTCCTTCTTTTCTTGCAACTAATTGACCAGAGAAAGTGAAACTGCTAGCACCGTTTGCTGCTTCACCAGTTGTTTCAATATAAGTTACCTCAACCTTTGTTCCATTCGCAGGTCTCTTACCTAAAATGTTGTCTCCAAAGAGGATTTGGTACTTTTCATCCGAAATTTCTTGTACAAGGTACAAACGAGTGTCGGCATCAACGTTAAAAATGTTTGTATATGGCGTATATTCCTCTATTGCAGTCCCAACAGTCTGAACACGAATAGTAGAAGTGTCAATACTTGGAGTTGGTAAGATAAATTTTTGATCTGGTTGAGAATCATCGATTGTAAAGGTCTTTTTCAGTAAATTTCCTTCAAAAATCTCAACATTACTAAAAGTTACCACTCCTTGGGAGTTTGGACTTGCTGTAATATCCTCTGGAATCGAGAAAATGTAGTTTGAGTTCTCAGCGCCACCCAATGCAACTACACCTTTCTTCAATGTGACCGATCTAGCACTGACTTGGGCACTAAAAGTGATTCTTGCAGTTGCTGCCTTCTTAGATCTGGGGACATATCCGATATTTCTTGCTAAAGATACGACATTCTCTCTTAATGTCGCACTATCAATGAACGATTCGTTCACTGCCATGTTAGTATTGTAGGCAGTGATGTAAGAATTATATGCTAACGTGTCGATTAAGATCGAAAAGTTCGATCCTTCAAAGTCGAAGTCCGTAAAATTACTATTCGACCGCAGATAGTCCTTTATCTGCTCCCTAATATCGTTAAAATCGAGATTGGTAAATTGATTGAATGCCATTATATCCTAGATGGTTGTAATAGAAACTCTACATTCTGTGCAGGGACTGGTAATCCAACAATATCGTATTCAATTTTAACGAATAAGTCGTTAGAATCGGTCTGACACTCAGCAAAAACGTTGGTCAGATCAATTCTAGGTTCATAATTCTGCAATAATGCGATAATTTCTTCCCTTAATACATCATTATCAAATGTATCTAATTCAAAAAGTGCATCAGCAACAGATGTTCCCAAAATATCATTGAAAAATCTCTCTCCGATTGCAGTTCGGACGAGATTTATAACAGATTTCTTGATTGCGTCCTCATTTTTGAGGGCAGTCACATCGTTTGTAATGGGATGACGCTTAAAAGAGAGACTTATATCCCTAAAACTACGTGAACGCTTAATTGGCATCTGCTTCGATACACTTCAACATACTATCTATAATGGTTAGTATCGATTTGGTATTGAATCGTAAGACGTTTCTTCCGAAAGCACCTGTTTTTTAGCGCCACCAACTGGTTTTGCTTCATCATTTAGCACTTCTTTCAACTCAACAGGAGTATCTTGAGGTGCTTCACCAGGTAATGACCAGTGATCTGTAACCAAATGGGTCGTTCCCCACGTTTCTTTCATGTACTTGCTGTCTCTATCAACTGGTGAGTTCCCCATCTTCATCCTCTTTTTCAGTATTTATTCTTTCTTTGGCAGTTTTCCAGAAATATTCGTCTTCACGACCCATTCCAAGTCGATC
>CESF01138641.1_pt1 | contig 22388 bp, 5 predicted proteins | sample 356331 | NCBI WGS metagenome assembly CESF01 (sample SAMEA2621779, study PRJEB7988) | marine metagenome | biome: marine biome (ENVO:00000447); feature: surface water layer (ENVO:00002042); material: "saline water (ENVO:00002010), including plankton (ENVO:xxxxxxxx)" | depth 5 m
TCTAAATTTTGGGTTGTTCCAGGCGTTAATTCTAAAGTTGCTTCAAACTTATTAGTTGTCCCGTTATACACAAGAACAGAACCATTCTGAACTCCTGATATGTCAACATCGGACAATCCACCTAAAGTTCCACCGCCTCCAGCAAAGGAGGATAAAACTTTAATAGCATTTTGTGATCCAACTCTAACTTTAATATCTGCCATAGGTTTTAAGTGGTAACTCCAGCTGTAACAATAGCACTACCTTCAATAACTCTAGATTTTATTGAGGAAGAATCAGTTAATAGAACATCATAAGCATATCTACCAGGTTTTAGTCCAGAAGTTTGTGTTGAAGTTAAAGAAATCTTCAATTGACCACTGACGGGATCTGGGAATGATACAGTAAATGTAGCAGCAGTTGCTGATGACTGTGCTGATTTTTTGAGTTTCGCTGCACCAGAAAATCCTGTTAAATTCATTGGAGCATTTGCGTTAGTCTCAAGATTGAACGATTGGTCGAAGTTTGCGCCAACGTCAATGACAATGTTGCTTACATATGCTGCCATTACTACAGTCAGTTAGATCTATCTACTGGTATTTATAAATCATTTTTTGCAATAGATAGCAGAAGTGATTTTATTTCCTGAATATCAGATTTCATACCTTCTACATCATCCTTTAAATTTTTCATTTCTTGCTTTTCCTCATACTTTCTTTTGGAAAGTTTCATAAACTTTTCATACTCACCTTTATTGGTATTGATGATGGCACCAGAGTCCACATCCCTAATAAGGGATGTGTCTGATTCAACTTTCAAATATTTACTCATTCTTCTGAATCAAATGTTCTTAAGGCAATTGCTCTAAGATTTTTAACTCTCGGAGCTTCTGATTGGTCAGGAGATGTCATGACAATCTTGAGTTGGAATCCATTGAACTGTGGTGTATTTTCTGCGGTATACTTATACTCGCTGAATCCATTCTCACTTTGATTTGGATTTACAAATCTATCTGGTGAACCATCAGTATTGAATGGAACATAGGTTTGACCAGTTTCATTTTCATCGTTTCTAAACAACCTATAGAATACTCTGAAGTTTGAATCTCCCATTCTATGTCCATCGAACTGAACAAACATAGAGTTGGAAGTAAACTCAAGATTAATTCTCTTGGTCTCATAAATTGCAGAATGAGGATCAAATCCAGGAATATTGATTCTACTATCAGTTGTATAATCAATAGTTGGATTATTGACAAGGTTGCTCATTATAGTAATATTAGTCGTATCAAGATCAACCATAGGAGATACATTCTCGTCGGTAGTTGATAATAACATCTCAAGTTCAAATGATTTTTCACCAGCAAGAAGTTGAGTTTCGTTTACCTGAGATGCAATCAATCTTGGACTATCAAGACGATTCAATTGATTGATAACGATAGGTTCGTATCCAATATTTGAGAAAGATGCCTCAGTTCCATCTATACTTGATCCTGAAGTTGACTTAATTCTTGCAGAAATAGTTGTTCCTGAAGGACTGACAAGATTGATACTTGGTCTGATATATTCAAATGGAATGTTCTGAGTCAATTGAACATTATCTCCACCAATTGCTTTAGTTGTGGAGAATGTCTTAGTAGTATCAGAGAGACTTACATGGTAACTGTTAAATGTTCTTTCTCTTGGATCAATATCATGAATTTTATTAATTTTAAGTAGAGATATGTCATTTGCCTCATACTTGAACACATTTGTGTTTTGTTTGTGACTTGATAGGAGACTACCTGTAACTGCACTATTGAAGTTTCTGCTTTCAATAGTAATAACATCGCCAGAGATTGTTTCATATGCAATAATCTCCTGATCAATCAACACATAACCAGTGTTTGCAGCACCAACTGGTGCTCCTTCAAAGTTGGCAAATGCTGCTCCACCTCCAACAGCGAGATTGATAACTGAATCATCATCACCAAGTGCAGCGGACAGAGTAGATGGTGCTACATCACTTTCAACATTGTATACTCTAAGTTTGTTTTGGGGTGAGTGCATGCCATGGTTGAAGTGGTCAAACTTCATTGTCTTACCATCTCTGATTGGATCATCGTTGACATATTCAATGTTGGTCATTGCCTTGCCAACGCCATTGCTGTTAAATGAGTTATAACCACTTCCAGCAGTGAAGTTAGTTTTGACATTATCAACAACAAGCAAGTTAGTTAGAGTCGAAACACCAACAGTTACTCTTACACCACTTCCAGTATTGCCAAGTTGATTCATCAACAGAAGGTCTCCAACCTGATATCCAGCACCACCATTAGCAATTTGAATTTGAGTAACTGCTCCACCGGAAACAGTAACATTTGCAGTACAGGATACGCCGAAACCAGTGAGAGATTCAAATCCAACACCATTAAATGTTGAGTCAGTTAGACCAACACCAGCAGTTGGTTGAACCAGTGCAGTTGTCATACCAACTTTCAGAGGACCACCGAATGCAAAGATGTTACCACTATTAGTTCCTTGCTGAATTTCATTACCAAATGCAAATGGTTCAACTGTTGCTGCAATACCAACAGACTGTCTCTTAGAGAATGCAGTAACTGGATTATTCTTTCTAATACCAACTCTAGGCAGTTCGCTATTATAGAACGAAACTGAAACTGGAGTATTAGTTACAAACTTTGCCTTATTCAGTTTAAACTTAAGGTCTTCCAACTGACTTGGAGTCCAAGTTGACTGGTTCTGTGACTTAAACAGTGAACCAAGATATGGTTGCTTGTTATAGACTGCCTTCAGGGCAAGATCCTCTTCACCCATTCTAGTGATGAATGCCAGATACTTCTCTGTAGGTGAAACCAGTGTCAGAGCGTATTCATATCCAGTTTGTAGATAAACAGGAGTATCGAATTTAAATTCTGTAGGAACACTACCGTCATCGGAAACATTAATATCTCTTGATTGAATATTAACTTGACCAAATGGTACAACAGTTACTGTTGGAGTACCATCTCTCATTGTTCTGATCTGAACTGTAACTGGAATTGAAGGATCTTTGGTCTTGAAGTATACTTCACCACCGGTTATATACACACCATCCGAATTTGTTCCATTACTATTTTCAGCAGTAATCAGGAAAGATTGTGCAAGTGGGTCAAAGTATTCGCCAGTAACACTGCTGGAATTGGAACTAGAAGAAGATTCCGTTTCAGTTCTAGTCTCAAATCTTTCATCCTGTGTGAGTCTGACAGCATCCAGGGTCTCAACCAGTCTTCTATCAATTTCTGGTTGTTTGATGGAAAGGACTTGCTCCTCATAACTTGTGGCATATCCAGATGACAGATAATCAGTTTCGGCAGAACTACCACCTGGGTCTAATACAGGTGAATTGATAGCAGATGAAGTTAATCTAATTGTGCTAGATCCAGTAGTAAACTTAGGATTAGCAGCAACAACTGGGTCTGGGATGTGAAGTGAGAATTGTATCTCACCCTTATCATCAGTCATCAGTTGAGTAGAACCTATAGTACATTCTGCAGTTCCATCAGAATTAACGAGGACCATTCCTTCCTTGACATATCCAAGATTAGCTGGTTGAGTTTGATTGGAAAGATCTGCAAGGTCAATATTGATAAATTCTGAAGTTCCAGAATAAGAAGAACTAGTTGAATCAAGTACAGTTGTTGGAGCATTAAATGGACCAATCTCATGATTGTGTTGTGCTGCACGGAAACGAATCTGTGCTGCTCCAACTTGCTGTATACCAATGCTACTAACAGTATCACCAGTCTTGAATGAACCTTTGTTCATAATCACTGGTAATTGCTTGGGGAAAGCAAACTCATTCATATCAACACTTTCCATGAAGACATAATACTTTGTATTTGGCTTCAACTTCGTACCAGTTACATGAATATTTCTGGAACGACAGTTATGGATAGTCTCTATACCAATAACTCTATCTCCAAGACTTATACTTTCATTACCCGAAGAGAGTTCAAGACCAAATACACTCTCAGTACCAGTTTCAAATGCAGTATCTCTAAATTCGTCTTCAAATGTGGTGCTTGACCAACTACTATTACTGGTAGTAGTTGTTGTAGTTGCTTGAATACCTAAACCTGGTACAAAATCAGAGAATGTAGTATTGGTGCTAGTGCTACTGCTACCGCCACTTGAAGACGCGATTACAGTACTGTTAATTAATTGGGTATCAAACACTCTGTCATCACCATTCCAGGTGAAGTCAGAAGAGTTCCACCAACTTGCTGCCATTCCACCATTCTCACGGTCTTCAACTGCAAGTAACTCTGCCATACCGTTGAATACAGAATCAACCTGAACAATATCGGGAGTAGCAAGAACAACTTCTTCAATCCAGTAGTCTGTAGCGGGAGCCAAATCAATTGATCCAGCATACAATGCAATATGATATGGATTGAGGTTTTCAGTTCTAGTTGCAAGAGGTTGATCAATGAAAGGAACTTCTTCAAAGTTGAGAGTCAGACCAGGACCCCTTCTGGTTACATTGACATCAGAGAAGTCATTTGCCCAAGCATAATCAGCATTTGTTGGATTTGCTTCAGTTGATACTGTTTCAAACTGAAGAGTAACATTTCTTTCAGTAGAACGTGGACGAAGTTCGCCACGCTGCAAGTCAATATCAAATCTTGCTTCACCTCTCAGATTAGCACCATTATGACTTCTAAAGTTATCTACAAAGAAACCAGATTTAAATTTATCTAATCCAGTATTAGGATCTTTAATTGAAAGATTCTTAGTATCAGTTTCAAGTAAAGAAAGCGTAGTGTAGTCCTCAAGATTCTTAACCCTACCCTCAATAACACCAATATCTTTCATGGTGAATCTCTTATGGGGAATGAGTTTCAATCTAGAATTCAAAGTCGCATCAAACATATATGGACTTAGGTTAAGAATACCGATTTCAAATCCTTCACTATTTGCAACTGGTAATTTAGGGAACTCTGAAGGTTCTCCTTTTTTGATTATGAACTCTCCATCCTTAGTCAAATAAAGTCTATCAATTCTTCCAAGATAATGTGAGTAGTCAACAATGAGAGTTGTGTCAGATACAGCAGTTTCAGATAGTGAATTGGAGAATGATCTTGATTCAAATGCAAATGGTGAATCAGTTGAAGAAAGAGTATACTCATTAACTCTTGGTCTTAGATCAATAAAGTCTGATGCTCTTCCTGCTGGAGTTCTTGGAATTTCTCTTGAATAATCAAGAGTATTGTAACTACTGACAGATTCTACTGTTCCTGAACTCTCCTGAGTAGTAAGGCGATCAAACACAATTCTCAGTTGTCTGGTTGGTTCTGGAGTACCCTTTACCCTATTGATTCTTGCAATATCACAGAACTCTGGTCTTTGTCCAGCGTCTAAGTCATAATCATTACTTACATTTCTATCACCAATAAGTAGAGTGTTAATATTTGCAGTAATACTGGAACTTTGGAATGAAATTGATTCTAATATTTGGAATTTCTTATCATTCTCGTATACAAAATTGACTTGGTTACCAGATACAACATCAACAACACGAGCAACTGCTCCTGTTTCTGAACCAACAATTTGTTCACCAATTACTACATTATTTGAGAATGTATCACTTTGACTAGAAACAATAATTGACGGGAGAGTTGGAGCAGTATTGTCATTAGATTCAAATACAGCATAAACTCTAGTAACATCAGGAACATTTAGTGAAATGTTCTCATCTTGAACTCTTGTTCCATATGGATGAGTTCCATCTCCATAGTCTAGTCCATCATCAAATGTTGTAGAACCAATACCAGATCCAGTCCTTCCTGATCTTGCTACGACTAAATTTCTGCATCTCTCGATAGATTTTACTTTGGATGATAAAGTGCTTCTCTTACAAGTAATGGTGAGTGTTGCAGCACCGGCTTTACTGAGACTCCTAATATCAATTGTTTTAAGATCATTAGAAATTGTAACTTGAGAATCAAGAATAATTTCTTTATGTCCATCTCCATAAGTCAAAGAATAATTAAATTGGGTATATGGTTCTAAGAATAGAGCATCATCACCAAAATCAGTTATGGCAAAACTAAGTTGTAGATTTGCACCAACAGTAACTGATGCTTGCTTTCTTATAATATAACTACTATCAAGAAGATTGATAGATGAAATAAATGTGTTAGGAAGATTGACTATCTTTCCTGGATTTTTGCCTCTTTCTAAAATACCAGAAGTAACATTTAAGTTCTGAACATTATCGAGAGTACCACCATTAGCTGTTTTTACTGTACCACCGGTACATACTCCAACTACATCACTAACAGCAACCAAGGTAAGAGAACCAGCAGCAACTGCACTTACTCTGTTGAATGTAGGCAGGGTTTGACCTGGAATGGTAAACGAAACAACATCATTAACTCTTACCGGAACATTTCTAAAGTCCCCAACAGATGGTGATGTTACAGAACTACCCGAACCTCCATCTGCTTCAATCTTGAATGCTGAACCAGGTTTTATAAGATTTTCGGTCTGTTGCATTGCAACGTTACATGCAAAAGTAGAAACACCAACACTTCTACCGATTGACTTTACATCACGAATATCATTATCTCTAACTGCTGTGATGTTTCTACCCACAACAATTCCATTGATCTCAATTGGTTCGTTAATTTGGAACTGACCAGTTACATCTAACAGATTGAGGGTTGTTGCATTTGTAACTGCATCCTTGAGGTGACCAGTTGCTCCACTGAATACACCTTTAACAAATGCAGAATTGCCAGCACTAACACCAAGTCCAAGTGTTAAAGTGGTAAATGTTTGAATATCAAAGAGTCTTAAGTCGAATCTCTCTGTGCCAATTCCTGCTATATTTTTCTTACTAAAATCATAAACTCTAGCATTACCAATGACATTTCCCTGAGTTAATCCATCATTATCGAGTCTTTGATCTTTCAGTTGTACCGTATAAGTATTATTAAAACCAATAGTCGGTGCGCCATAAAGATTTTCTACTTGAATGGTATTTCCAATTTTAATTGGAACACTGACATTTTCCTTTCTTTGTGTAGTTCTTGGTTTGTTGTTGTCAAGTGAAGTTGATCCTACTTTTTCAACCTCATATCCCTTTACATATGCCTTACCTGAGGATATCTGAAGGGTGAATAGATCATCAGAAGGAGTGTTACCTCTCTGAGTTAGTTGTCCTGGTGCATAAATGCCCTTATTGCCAAGTCTATCATTTAAAGTTTCTCTAATATCAACAGCAAATCTCTTTACATAGTAATCACCAGATTCGTCATATGTTCTTCTTGCAAGTTCATCTTTGAAAATATTATAATCACTTCTGTTGACTAATCTCTGAACAAGTCCTTCTTCTACACGCAACAGTTCTACGAAGTTAGCATCATTGTTATCTGTGAGTGATTTCTTAACAAGGGATGCACTTATTTGGAGTCTGTCTGCACCAGGAGCAGATTCATTTGAAAATCCTTTGGCGTTGTCATATAAATCTTCATTCTCAGAAGAGGCAACTGCAATATTTTCTGAAACCCGAAGACCAACCTTGAAACTAGGACTATTTGTATACTGATCCAGAATTACAGTATCTGCAGGAACTTTTACAAAATATCCTCTAATAAAGAATATTCCCTCACTAATCGAAGCAGCAGAACCAATTGATGTTGCTTCAGATACAATTGTTCTTGCAAATGGATTATTTGGAGCAATAGCAGTATTGGAATACTTAATTTCTTCTAATGTAATTAAAGTCTCACCATCCGCAAATGTTGGTGTAATACCATCAAGTCCAGAAGAAGTATATTTAACGTAAATAGTATCTACATTATCAATTGACTCCGCAGCAGTGAGACAGTTGACAACAGTTGCTTTAACACCAGAAATTTCACCTTGTATCTCAATATTGTTATCTTTGAGATATGAGGTGTAGACAGAAACAGGAACATCTAAGAAACTAGGATCAAGTTTAACTGCAAAATAATTTGAATCATAAATTGTTCCGCCAGGGACAATTATTGACCCTTCTTTAAAGAAGTGCTGTCCAAACCTTTCAATCTGTCCTTGAAGGATAGATTGTAGCGTAGTTAGTTCTCTGGATTGAATTGGGAATCCAGGTTTAAACAATACCTTATTATAATTCTTATCTTCATCAAAATCGTCAAAATAAGGCGAAACATTTAGGTTGGTGTTCTGGGTCATGTTCTTAGAACTCTACTACGATTTTTACTTCTTCTTTTTGAGATGCAGATCTATTGATTGGTGCTCTGTTATCAATGTAAATAATGTCACCTGAATAAGGTTCAACTTCTGGATTTGCTTTTCCTGAAGTGAAGGTCTGACCCAAATCAATTATTTTTCCACTACTTACTACACTAGAAACATTATCAAATGCAATGTCAGGAATTAATGGACTTCCTGTTATATCAGTGGAAGGGATAGTAGTTATGGGGTTGCCATTGCCTTCAAAATCAAAATTTTGAAACCCGGTTACCGCAGAACATAAACCAACAGGTTGATAATATCTCAGAATTCCAGTGTTCTTATCCCATGAGGCAACATAACCAAAAGCAACTGAAGTACCAATTCCAACACTTTGTTGAATTTTGGCATTTTTCGGATAATTGGTAAGGGATGTTTGTCCCGTTCCAGGTGATCCTGATGGTCTTAGTTTCAATGCTCCAAGATTGGTTGCAGTATTAGTATTTAGAATGGCAGTTGAACTTCCAAATTCAGTTGGATTTTTTACAATACCGATTCTTGCAAAACTATTTTCAGTTACAAAATCAGCAGAAGCATCATACTTAGAGTAAATCATCACTCTATATGAACCCAACTCACGATAGATATCTGCTCCATGACCTCCCTTTGGTGGAATGATAACTTCAAATACTGCACCAGATCCATTGTTAGGATCAAAGTTGATTATTCCTTTAGTATAGTCTTGTCCGAATTTAGTGACTTCAACAGCATCTACTACCCCATTCTTTACAGTAATAGAAACTTCACTCCCATTACCATCGCCAAGAATATTATGTACTGTAGTCCCATTATCGTAACCAGATCCTGGTTCTTTAATGACTACCGTTTCAATTCTTCCACGAACTGCGGCAGTCTTTACTGCTGCAGTATTAGCGTCTCCCCAATTTGCAGGAAGTGGAATAAAATTATCTGTTGTAAATTTAACAATCTCTGCTGGTTCAATTTGATAAAGAAACTTCCAGACATATCCATCAGATAGTTTCAGTGGATCAACTGTGATATGATTTGGTTCTTCTTGTGATGGTTTGCCCTTTGGATTACTTTTATTTGTACCATTGAAAAGACAAATGTAAACTTTAAATTCAGAGTTTACGACATAAAAACGAGACTCATATAAAGTCTTTGAATTAGTTTGTGGCGCTCCATTGGTGATATCATAATCATTTCTATACATGTCATAGGTTATACCAGCAGACCAAGTATTTCTTGGTACAACTCTTGCAAAATCATTGACTCCAATCTTCTTCAGGAAGAGTATTGAGTCGTGATATCTATCCTCTTGCTCAAAAGAATCTCTTGGGTCTACAGGCCAGTTGGCATCACCATACTCGGGTAGAGTTACAAGATTTGGAGCAGTAGGATCTGGATGACCCAAAAAGGTATAATAAAAGTTTGAAGTCGTACCAATGCCAGTCACTGACTTAGCAAAGGTCTCCGCATTCAAAATTCTAAATTGGTCAGTGATTATGGCAGGCATGTCTGTCCGATTTTTTGATTATTTATACTAAATTTAGTACTCTGCATTTAATAGAAGGTTGACAGTTGGGCGGTTCTTGAAATGTGTGCTGAAGTACTAAGACCAGAAAGTGGATCATTACTTTGATAAGTAAACGATTTTCCATTTCTGCTTCCTATATTTATCTTACCCCAACTAAATGTTCCGTAGAATTTATCCTCTGTATCAAGATTAGCGTTAGTGTTAATTCCTACCAGAGAAAGTATATTTGCAGATACACGTTTTGCATCTGTTCCAGCGATGTTAACAACCGAGGCAGCACGATAAACATTATCTACGAAGTTTGTTCCTGTACCAACAATATTGGTCTCATGATCATCAATTGAAGTAATACCAGAACCAACAACACTATTCCTAATTACAAAGTAATCTCCTGTAGAAATACCGGTAAATTGAATCTTATTCTGAGCACCTGCTTGTGTGAAGATGTCTTCATCTGGAATGAAGTCGAATATAAGTCTTGGTGATGCTGTGCCAATTCCAGTTGCATCGGTTGCAATGCCAATCACTTTTCCATAATCACCTTCATATGTGGGCGAATTGATTGTTTCAACAACTGCAGTAGTTCCAAGTCCAACAACTTGAACATTGTTTATCGATTGTCCAAGATTATCAACTTGTGAGAATGACCATGCATCTTCAACATGTATTGTAGTATCTGTAGGTACAACAGACTGAATAATATTGGTTGTTGGGAAATACAATGGTTCAAGGGAATTTCTTACCTTGGAGAAATTGACACCATCAATAATAAGATCAGAGGTTTGCTTGGTCCATTCTACAGGTCTCAAGAATGAGTTATCAGTATTAATACCAACACCTGTATAAGTTTCAGTCTGAACTGTATCAGCAGCAATCAATTGATAAATGATTCTCGGATCTTGACTGGAGAAAAGACCTTGAGTTTGGAGTCTTAACTTATCACCAGGTTTAACTGTCTGATCAACATCAACTTCATCATAATCAGATGAAGAACCACTATAGAAATAGATTCTAAAACTACTTCCTGCTTTTGGTGCTTCTTTGAACTTAAGTCTTGTACCACCATTAAATTCATAATCTTTTCCTGGATACTGAAGAACGTCATTCAAGAAAATTAACAGATTGTTTTGAAGTACAAGATCAGTACCTTTTTTGGCAACAATACTGTAGAATTCTTTATTGATTTCTGTTCTAGTAAGAAGGAATTGAGTTTTAGCACCATTGAATTGATTACTGAAGTCATCTAATTCAAGAAGTTCACCGAACGCCCATCCAGAGAATTTGTCCTGATACTTGTTCTTAACAGTGACGGTAAAATCAGCGGTGCTTACTCCAACTGCTGGATTGAATGGAAGACCTTCAAGTTTAAGAACATCACCTTCTTTATAACCAAGACCACGATTTACCATGTTGAACGAGATTATGCTACCACCAGTTCCAACAACAACATCTATTGTTGCAGAATGAATACCAGCATTACCACCAATTAGTGTAAGATTTTTATATGGTGCAGGTTCATCTGTGAATACCAAAGGTGGTGCTGCCTGACTATATCCAGTTCCGCCCGATACAACAGTGAATCCGGTAATTGTTCCCGCAGCACCAACAGTTGCAGTTACTGCAGCACCTGTTCCACCACCAATCGTATCAGCAATTGAAACATTTGGTGGGAATAGGTGACCAGCACCACTAGCAACTAAACCAGTACTACCAACGCCAACTGTAACTCCTGTGATTACACCAGAACCATTTACTGTTGCAGCACCAATAGCACGAGTTGGAACTTGATATCCACTGCCAACTCCAACTACAAACTCATTAATTATGCCACCCTTAGGAAGATCTCTGACCACTGGTGTTCCAGTAAAATCAATATCCTCTCCATCATCAGTCTTCTGAAGTGTGAAGTCGGCAACAGCAATACCACCAATCGGTGAAAGGAATGGTTTTTGGAAGATATTGTTAATCAAGAAAGCGCCATGGTGAGTAGTGATACCGGTCACTGCAACACCACTACTAATGAGAGGGAACTGGTCAGTGGCACCGTCAAATGATTCTGAGATATCGTCAAGAATTACATTTTCAACATATGACTGTCTGTAGAAGATTCTTCCAGTGAAAGTCGATGTAGTCGTTATACCAGCAACTCCTGTAGGTCCATATGGTACATCACTGAAATAAATCCTACCCTGTTTGATTCTATAGTCCCCTGAGACGACGCTACTAGCGGTGCCAACAGGGTATGCAGCAGCAACAGTACCCATTGCTCCACGCTGAACATTGAGAATATTGGTCGCCCCTACGCCCACCAGATCCACTTTAACAATTTCTCCATCACCGAAACGAAGTAAAGATTTACCTCCAATCTTAGATACATCACTTACTTTAATCTGAGTTGAACCAATTCCAACGGCATCTACCATAGTAATGGCGACCCCTACTGGTTTTCTTGCAACGGGACTTTGAATAATATTATCAATCGTGATAATACTTCTACTAGTTGCAAGTTCACCCTCTGTTGAGAAGGATTGAGTTGACCCAATTCCTGCGACACTAACAAATGTCACAGAAGTTCCTGCAAGTGCATCTGTTCTACTGACAGCAACTTTTATACCATTAGAGTTGTCATTGATTGCAAATACCGTTTCTGGGAGAATAGTAGTGGCACCAATACCAGGAACATTAATAGAACTGATGGTAATAGGTGATCCAGTATTAATACCGGAGTTAGTTGCATCATATACAAGTTCTTCACCAGTGTTAAAGTTGTGATCTGTAATTGAAATTATGTGAGTGCTAGTACTAATATCAGTTTCAGGATTAACAACGTGATGGAGAATACTATTACCCTGGTTGAGTATAGTGAAAGTACTTAAACCAACAAGTTGACCGGCACTATTTCCAACACCAGTAAACTGAGGACTAATGTCATCTATAAGCAGAACTTTATTAGTTCTAGATTCATTAAAGTCAGTGATCACCTTAGAATCAAATTTGATAATTTTTGAGAGATTTCTTGCTTCTGTGTCTTCAGATGCAAGGTCATAACTCAATCTTGAATGTACTGATGATGAACTATTGATGATAGCATTGAAGTTAGTCTCACCAACTCCGATTTTTACTTCTGCTTTCTTGACTGGTGTTGAAATGATCTGCAGATCTGAGAAATTTTTATACCCAGCAGTGTGATTTAAACTATCAACGGTCTCTTTCCATTTGTCCAATTCGACTTCACCACGAATACTATAAGAGAATCTTTGATAGTAATCATTATCATGAAGTCTTTGGAGACTATCACTTAATTTTCCAACATCATCTTTCCATACTCCAGAATCTCCTGCAGTACTTCCTACATCTAAATTGAAGTCGAATTTATTGACCTTAGTGACAACTGCTTTGAAGTTACCCACAACGCCACGAATGACTGTTCCTTTTTTGAACTCTCCGTTGACTTCATTGAGTCTTAATATACCAGATTCCTCACTGAAACCATTCGATGCTACAACACCAGATATATCTGTATTATTTTTTGAGTTATCGATATCAACAACCTTTTCACCTTCTGCAAATCGTATTGCTGAGAATTTTGGTTCAAATGTTGCCAAATCACTTACTTTAATAACTCTACCAAATTGTGCGCTTTGGGAGATATCGTAAGTACCACCAGTATTGCCTATACCATTAATTGAGTAACTAATACTTTCAGTTCCGGCAGAAGTATTACGAGCGGTTACAATAAAAGTTCTGAAACCATAATCACTTGAATTATATCCATCTGCTGATCCAGCATTTGTAATTTGTACATTTTCAACAAAAACTTCATCTCCTAATTCAAATGGGAAGTTCGCTCCAAATCCATTACCAGCATCAGGTGATCTAAGTTGGAGTTCATTCACCTGTGAATTAGAAGTAGCATTAACAACACCAATTCCATTTGAGTTATTAGTTGCAATAATTCTAAGATCTTCTCTTAGATTACTGTCACTGGAAATAACTTCGACCTTTCCAACAGCATTACCTTCAAGTGTCGCTTTTGTAACGATACTATCATTTCCAATTGCAATTACTGTTGGTGGGACATTGTAATTACTTCCACTAGTGACGATACCAACTTCTGCCAGTGTTCTGTTGTTTTCAAGTTGTAAAACAAGCGAACTATCTGCTTCTGGTTTAAGAGTATTATCCTCTGAAAATTCAACACCAGAATCAATAATTGTTCCATCTACAATTTCACCGATGTCTGTGTCTGTTAATTCAAACCTTGCACCAATTCCTGTAGTAGTTCCTACAGATGTGTATGCTGGGAAATCTTGAATATTGACACCAGCATTTATCACTTTGACTGAATGAATTCCACCAAATGCAGTTGACGAACTAGTAGAATAGAATCCTGTACTAAATCCTGCAGGAACATATGATGTTGTTTCAGCAGATCCAACTACAGTAAAATTAAAGACTGTAGAACCAACCGATGTGAGTGTATAGTTCTGATTGAACTTGGAGTCCACTATACGGATGTTAGAATAATTATCTACGGATTCGTCTACAGATGATGGATGTGTGTCTGTAAATTTGTTATCCCTACCTTCAATTCTGTAGTAGAAACTAGGTGGAGTATTTTTGTTTACATCAACTAGAATTCGTGATCCAGAAGCACCATCACCAATTTGTCCCTCACTCTTAATCAGAGTAGATTCATATTTGGATTGGAATGTTTGATCATTGTAGAAACTGATACCAAATCCTGCAAGACTTGTATCTTCAACATTCAGTACTATTCTTCCGCCATTTAGGACGTCTAACTTTGGATTTACCTTTGAAATTTCATGAGTTCCAGATCCTTGTTCAGTTATAGTGATATTCTGGAATGGGAATGCTAATGCATCAGTTTTGGAATCTGCAAGTCTAAACCTATCATCATCTATCCTAATTGCATAATACTGTCTATTGTTTTGCAGAGGTGTTGCAACACCAACAGCATTTACATAAACGACAAGATCTCCAGTTTTTAATCCATGATTTTCTAATGCAATATCAGTTCCAATTCCAGCAGAAGCAAAAGTCTTGGGGTTGACAACTAATTTCTTCAGAGTTGGATTGAACCTGAGTACAAACTCTTGATCAGCATTGGGTGTTATATGGAATCTAACGTCATCTCCTTTTTGTAATCTATGATTATTTTCAGTTACAACTCTAGCAGTTACCTTTCTAACAGTACCTGTAATGTTATCTTTCACCTGTGCTAATGTATGACTCTTTCCACTACTGCTGCTAGTAAAGAAGAGAGTGGAATTGATACCAACGAATGCCTTAGAAGTTGCGAGTCCAATGAAATCAGTTCCTACATTGACTGCAAAGAGACTACCTGTAGAAATATCATAAGCATTTCCCAATGCAGCAGTTGTAGAAGCAAAGATTGTTCCTCCTACAGAAACAATACTTAGTTCATCACCAGTTTTGAATTGGTGATTTTGTAGGAAAATCGCTCTAGCGGGAATATCAACTGAAAGATCTGCATCTCCAATCTGTCCAACAACAACTGACTTAGCAGTAGAACCAATACCAACAGCAGAGATATCAAAGGTTTGTTTATATGGAATAGTTAAGTTCTTATTTTGTACCTTCTTACTCATGAGGAAGTTAAAGGTTACAGGTTGTTTAACTACTAAATCTCCCACATTATGGGTACTAGCAGTACTATCGTTGACAAGTCTTGTAACTCTATATCTGTTGTTGACCGTATCAATACTAACGATCTTCATTAACTCATTACCAACCTTGATAATATCATCAGGTACAAATTTTTCTGTAAATGTAGAAGCACTTAATGAAATTACCGTACTAATGCCTGTTGCTGAAGTGGCAGCAACAGCAACTTTCATGTCAGTTAAAACTGTTCCCACTCCAATCACAGGGAAACCTTCAATGTTCTTATAAGTTGCAGAACCAATACCAGAAATTTCAATGGTATCACCATCAAGGAAACCATGTGGAATTGTAGTAACACCGGTTACTACATTACCTCTTACACTAAAAATAGTATTTTTTAGTACAGTCTCGCTGGTTCCTATGGAGATAATAGGATCACCTAAAACTTCGCCAATTTCTGCATCAATTGATGTTGCACTAAAATTAACTTGTTCACCAACTTTGTAGTCAAAACCAGATTCGAGAACATTGATGGAATTTATTCTGGAAGATTTAATCGATTCCACATCAACTCTTGCCTTTCCTATCATGGTTTCAGAGATGAATGGATAATCTCTGAATGAATCATTAATCCCAAGGTGAGTTACATTCCTCTTATATGATCCATCATTTATGACAAGATCTCTTTGATCAATAGAAGAATTATAGTTAAATGCGTCAGTTTCGTTGTAATGTGACTTTGTAATATATGGATATACAAGTTCACCAGAAAGATTTAATGTCGAGAAGTATGCATATGTTCCTTCGGGGAATTCTGGAGTTTTGCAGAATCTTCCATTAAATTCATCCAGATCTCCACTCGCTTTATAAACAAAGTCCTGAGTGAATGTTTTGGAAGGGAATCCTGATGGTCTCAATGCATTTGAGGTTTCTGGATCAAGTTCATAACTTGACAATATCTTTTTATTTCCACCAGTAGCAGCGCCATCAAAGATTGCATTTGCATGCCCATATGGACCATAGATTGGATTACCATCGTATGCCCATCCAACTATCGGGGAGTGTGAAAAATCTTTAACATTTTCATCTGCGTTAACATCAACATTATCATTCAACAATTGACGATAAAATGCTCCGGGGTAAAAACCAACTAACTTGGAACTAGTGCTACCACTAGATTTAGTTTGAACTAGTTCTCTATTGAGTCTGTCTTTTTTGAGTATTCCGGGATTATCAAGTTGGAGTGCTTCTCTGTATCTCTCAACATTATTCAATTTCCACTCATGAACTTCCGCATTTAATTTTGCATCACGACCAGTCGGGATTACGTCAACTCTCGTTGTTGAATCATACCCACTACCACCATTGGCAACTGTGACTGCAGTTATAGAACCATCTACAATAGTAGCAGTCAGTTTTGCTAATGTACCTGTACCAACAACATTAATTGATGGTGGAGAGGTATACCCTGAACCTGAATTTGCAACATATGCTGAAGTAATTATTCCATTTTCAATGATGACTCTGATAATTCCTTCTTTTCCTGTATCAACTTTAATATCAATGTCTTTTTGGTAATTAATGATATCAGATACACCATATCCAACACCACCACTTCTGATGAATACACTCTGGAGACTTCCACGGACCACAGGAACTCCAGTAGCGTTATAGTAAGAGGCAGTTACACTAGTATCTCCAGTGGAAACAAGACCATTGATTGTGATGGCAATTGGTGGATACCGGAATGTATGTGTACCTACACCCACACTGGTAATGTTTACAAAGTCCTTATTGTTGAAATTAACACTACTGATAGCGGTTGGTGTTCCTGCTTCGCTTAGAACAAATCTATCTTTATCTAAGACAGTTACTTTGTAATTTGCTGTTGTCGATAATCCTGCAATAGTAGTGCCATCAAATGAATATTCAATATTATCGCCAGTTTTGAAATGGTGATCTCTTGCATAGATGTAATTAGATCGTGTATTGACACCAACGAAAGAACTATAAAGATTCCTTTGATCTGCCGGTGGCCATGCTACAGCATCTACAATTACTTTCTTGTTTGCAAAATCATCAGTAGAACTAATGATATTAATGTCATCAATAATTTTTCTGTTTAATCTTGATGTGAACTTATGAACGCCATTTCCAAAAGCATTCATGTCAATTAGACTCGTTTTGCTTAACGCTAGCGTTTTTGAGACAGCAAGTGAAACTTCGTTGTCGTTAATCTTTGCAATAAAGTATACTGCACCAGATGTCAGTTTATCGGTACTAAATCCAACATTAGTACTTCCAATACCAATAGGATTTCCAGTGGAAGAGTATATAATTTCTTCTCCATCTAAAAATCTGTGATTTGCTATTTGAATCGTATCTGATTGTTGATTACCTCGTGCAGAATCAACGAAAGACTCAGAATAAGTCAATCCTCTCATTCTTGCTTCAGCAAGTGCCTCTGTTCCATTTCCTCCGGTAATTTTTACAGTAGGGGTATCTTTAAAATTGAAACCAGGAGAAGTAACAATAACATCCTCAACTTTTCCAGAGAAGTTACCTACAATAACAGCACCACTACTTCCGTTAGTATCTGCAATTCCGATTTGTGGTGAATTTACAATATCAAACTCAGATCCAGGATTCAGAATATTGACTTTCTCAATTTGACCATAAAAAATTGAATCTTCTGAAACTGGGGATTCAAATTCAATACCATTCAGAGCAACACCAATTGGTCCAACAATATCGTTATGTTTGGTCGCTGGTTTTGGAGTTTTGAAGATTCTCTTAAAATTATTTTGATTAGATAAACTTGATCCAAATAAAGAACTTGGAGTTAGTTTATGAGTACTAGAAGATCCAATACTTGCAATGTCAACAAAAATTGCTTTATCAAGAGAAGTAGAACTAAATGACAATTTAATATTGTTGGCATCAACTGTGGAAACAATATAGTTTCCTTCCGCAATACCAGAAGTTCCAGAAGTTACCTCATAATATACCTGTTCACCAGTTTTGAAATTATGATCACTGATAGTGATTGTATCTGTAGATTCATCTATATTGGTATCATTAAATGTCTTAGATCTATCAGTAAGTTCTACACTGTCGTAACCAGGAAGTCCCGAAAATGCAACATATGCGTTCTTATCTTTATCGACAAAGGTATTTTGGATATTTGATAAAATATCGCCATTGCTGAGGTTTGAATTTACAAAATCAAGTTTTTTCTTGATAAGATAATTTGTATTTGCGCTAAGGGTAGTAATACCAGTAAATGCAATGTTTCTTCTGGTGGAAACTTCGTTGACCTTAGCATTTGTTTCTACAACACTCTTATCATTTTCTAATATAATATCTACTCTGTCATTTTTGTTCAAAAAGTGATCAACTGGAGTTACAATGTCTTTTCCATTGACTGTTAATGGTAGAACATCTGTAACTACTACATTGTTATAGAACCATCTATTAAATTTAACATCTGATTCTTCTACTTTATCTCCAAGATGCTTTACAGTCAGAATATCTCCTTTCCTAAACTGACTGGTGGTATCTTTGTTGCTTGAAACTCCTACAATGGTGCCAACAACTCGCATTGTAACGAGTTTATTGATGTCATTGTCCTCGTAACCAAAAATATACTTTCCATCAGTAATAGGATCATTCTCAATAAGAGTATTGACCAGTCCTACACAATCAAAGAACTGGTTATAACTTTTACGTCCATAACTAACTTCTGCTAAGTCTGGAGTAAGGAATATACCCTTTTCTGGGAATCCAACAGTTGAATCTACGGTCAGAGTTCCAGTTGTAGAACCAACTCCTAAGACTTTCGTCTTTTTACTGACATTGAACTTATTCTCAATAGTGCCTTTGGGGAAGTATAACTTATGGAAATTCTTTCCGTCCACAAGTATGCGTTCAACTCTCGAAACGATACCCTTGGCAGTTGGATTATCGACATTTCCTTGTAATACAGTCGTTTCTCCTAGGTTTGTTGTATTTCCACTAATAGTTTCGACAACTATGACATCTGAAAGTGAGAAATCAGCAGTTGATGCCTGAATGGTATTGTCGAATGGTTTTATAATTTCAACTAACTTTCCAAAAAGAACAGAGAAGAGAATCTTCAAAGAAGTGTCAGTTCCCTTTGAACTATAGAAGTCTCTTGCTCTTGAGAGAATATTATCAATGTTAACGCTTTGGAATTGTCTATTTTCAATTCCAGGTAAGAATATTTTCTTAAACTTCTTGAAAAATTCTGCTAAGAATACTAATCCAAGATTAGTGAGAGGTGTTCCTACATCATGAGATGCAGTTTGACTAATATTGAAGTTTAAGAACTCGCCATCACTGACATTATCAATACCTGAGAACCCTCTGATGCACCCAGTAAATGCAAAATTAATTGCATTGGGGAGATCTTCGAGATCGAATTTACGATCTTGACTTAATGCTGTAGTGCCTGTCAGGAATCTGTCTAGTGCTTCCTTCTCGCCTACAGTTCCAGGGGAAGCAACAGCAAGATTCAATACATCATCAAGAGTAATAGGGTCATCAGAGATTGTGATGTTGTTTGAGTCTTTAACCTCGGTGACAAAATACGTTTGACCAGCAACAACATTTGAAAATGCAGTCGAAAATGTAATAGTTTGAGATCTAAACGACTGTAAACCTACAGTGGAGGATAATTTGATGGTATTGGTAGACGCATCATACCCCATGACCTTCTGGGCATAGGTTGATTTACCAGTATATGTAAAAATTTCATTACCAATCTTTACAAGTCCATTTTTAGGCAAAAATCCTAAATGATTGGATACTTCAATAGTATCATCAAGGTTTTCAATAGATTTGACTAGTTTTGGTGTAGTTGCAGTAAATTTAAGATCTACATAACTGTCAATATTCTTTAACTCTGCAATATTCTCTGCAAGATAAGTTGTTCCGTACTCATGTTCCTGAGACAGATAGTATTGCTCCAAAAACTCTTTGAAGAGTGGATTGTCATCTAAAATAAATTCTGGAAGTTGACTTTCCAGAATATTGGAGATTTTTACTTTACTATCTGACATTTCTTATCGAGTAAATTTCGTGCTGCTAGTGTAACTTGAAGGAGGTGTGTAACTTCTACCAGATCTACTTGATCCTGAAGTGATCAAATCTTCTTTTAATGTTAAAACACTTTTTCCTGTAGTATCTAGGACAATATAAAGGTTCTCTTTTGCGATGATATCATTGGATTCTGGTGTAACACCAATTTCAATTCGATTCTCAAGAACTGTCGTTGTAATATTGATCGGGAAGAGAATAATCTCACCTTTTACATAATCGACGGTTCCAGCATTCTCAATAACAGTAGTAACTTGATTACTATCGTTTAATCTGATAACTGACATGGATCCAGTCGTCGGTGCCACTTGAACTGGTCTTCCGGGAATGGTAATATCGGTATCAGGTACATCAGTTAAGAAAAGAGTTCCATCAATACCCTCAACTGTGAATCCTGAAGACCTAACATTGAATCCTTCTACCTCAACATGGAATTGATTTGCATAGCAGAGTTCATAATTGGCAAGTTGATCAAATGCAGGGACCAAATTCCTTCTCATTACAAGATTAGTGATATTTGAAGTAATACCAGCATCAACATCATCAATTTGACGAAGAAGTTTGCTATACTTCAGTCTTCCACCAAAAGAATTGATATCAGTTGACTTGGAGTAATTTACAATTGCATTTGAAACTCTTGTGAACAGATCCTGAGTGTTTGTGACAGTTCCAGGATCATATGAAACAGTAGAGTCATACTCCACAAATAGGTATTTCAGGTCTAAGAACTCTTGTCTGATACCAGCAATGGTGTACTCCTTCAATTTACTCTTGATAGTGTTTTTTGCTATGTCAGAGAGGAAATCACCATTCTTTGGTTTGATTGTAATAAAAACTTTACCGAATTCTGGTGGATCAAGTTCTTCACCGCCATATGCAGATACAGATTCGACGTTAGGGTATAGGGAGGGAATCAAACTAGTGTAATCATTGGCAGTAACCGCTCTATACTGCGATGCATAGACCCTAGGAGCAAGGTATTTGATGGTATCAATACTTTCTATGTCATCACCCTGTTCTGCCGCTTGTAGGGTCGTTATAGCGGAGATACCAGCAGTTACATTTTTGTCTCTTCCTTCCGTTCTTTGGACTAATTGACCACTAAAGGTGAAATTGATTGCACCATTTGCTGCCTCACCACTTGTCTCAAGGTAAGTGACCTCAATTTTGCTTCCATTGGGTGGTTTTTTACCTAAAATGTTGTCTCCGAAGAGAATTTGGTATTTTTCATCCGCAATTTCTTGTACAAGGTACAAACGAGTGTCGGATTTGACATTAAAAATGTTTGTATATGGCGTATATTCCTCTATTGCAGTCGCAACTGTCTGAACACGAATAGTAGAGGTGTCAATATTGCTATTTGGTAAGATATATTTCTGATCCGGTTGAGAATCATCGGCAAGGAATGTCTTTTTCAGTACATTTCCTTCAAAAATCTCAATATTACTGAAAACTGCAACTCCTGAAGAGTTTGGAGTTACTGTAATGTCCTCTGGAATTGAAAAAATGTAGTTTGCATTGTTTGCAGCGCCTAATGCAACAACACCTTTCTTCAATGTGACGGATCTACCGAGTTTTGGTGTTGGACCTACGGTAAAAGTGATCCTTGCAACTGCTGCTTTCTTCGATCTGGGGACATATCCAATATTTCTTGCTAAAGATACGACATTTTCTCTCAATGTCGCACTATCAATGAACGATTCGTTCACTGCCATACTTGTATTGTAGGCAGTAATGTATGAATTATATGCTAACGTATCAATTAAGATCGAAAAATTAGATCCTTCAAAGTCAAAGTCCGTAAAATTACTATTCGACCTCAGATAATCCTTTATCTGCTCTCGGATATCATTAAAATCGAGATT
>CESF01139185.1_pt1 | contig 22325 bp, 16 predicted proteins | sample 356331 | NCBI WGS metagenome assembly CESF01 (sample SAMEA2621779, study PRJEB7988) | marine metagenome | biome: marine biome (ENVO:00000447); feature: surface water layer (ENVO:00002042); material: "saline water (ENVO:00002010), including plankton (ENVO:xxxxxxxx)" | depth 5 m
AAAAAGGATGGGAATGTGATTTGATAATAACTAATTAAAAAACATTATGAACATTATTAAACAACCCAAAATGATTACGGATATTTTTCAAAGTAATTTCAATAACATGTTGCAAGACATCTTAATTGATCAAAATATTATTGAGCGTGACACTGCAACACCAAAAGTAAATATTAGTGGTAATGAAGATAATTACCAGATCAATGTGATGATGCCTGGAATTGATAAGGAATATATAACGCTGTCAATTGACAATGACATTTTAACTATTCAAAGTAATTATAATAAACAAAAAGATAAGGATCAAAATGCATTAAGAACAGAATTTATGATTAAGGAATATTATAGAAAGATATCTCTTCCAAAAGACGCAGACCATAAATCGATATCAGCAAACCTGATGAATGGAATCTTAGAAATAACCATCAAAAAAATCAAAGTAAAACCTAAAAATATAATTGTTAAATAAATCAAATTAGGTGATAAGGTCGGTTTAAGTAACCGGCCTTATTTTTTTAATAACTGTCCTGAACCAGTTTGTTCTGCTAATATTTTATAGTCACTAGGCTCATTGATGTAAAAAATATTACCTGAATTCAAGATTTTTAAATACATCCCTTTTGTCGCATTTATATAACAATCAAGAGGAGAGTGGGTATCTATGTAAACCTCTTCACAAACCAAATATTGAGCATCTAAATTCGAAATCTCCTCTATACTTCCTTTAAGGACTCTTAAATTACCTCTTAAAATAGTGGAGGCAGAGTTTCTAGAACGAATAAAAACTTCGTCACCCGATAAAATTAGATTAATGTCTGACAGGGCTGGGTGAAAAATATTTAAAAAATTAATGTTAATGGTGTCATTAGAAACTACTTCAGCAATTGATTCCAAATGTATTTCAGTTAATTCTTTAACATAGACATATACATTAATATCATAATTGAATGAACGAATAAAATTACAGGTATTTGTATTTATTAGTCTCAATTGATTATCAGTTACAGTACTTTCAATCTGATTCAAGAGATTTGATGGTCCATTCAAATCGATACGTCCATAATTAATACTATCCTGTACCAAAAAAACCTTTATTATATCTTCTACATACAACTTATCAAAAGGTAAAACATCTCTTTGTTCTGTAACTACCTTCCCTAATTTAGTAATACAATCGTCTTTTTGCTCACCACCACATGATGAAAGCATCAATAAAACAATTATTATATTAAAATATCTCATAGCTGATAACCTAAACCTATCTCAAAAAAATCAGCAACACCTCTATGGAATCTTAACATCCCTTGTGTGTATAATTGACTATTAATTTTGTATGCAAGTCCTAAACGCTGGCTAAAAGCATTTTTTAATATTGTGGGTTTGTATACATATGCCCCCATTTCAGCGATCAAATTCACATCACCAAAGCCCCATTGATATCCCCCAGCTAATGCTAATTCTGATTGATCAATCATAGCGATTTGGTCTGCTGGTAAATCTGGATTGATTGAATGCATATATGATTTATCAATAGTATAATCTAGACCAAAACGCCAGGATTTTACACTATTTTTATTTAAAAGCCCTCTTATTTGAATTCCCCAAAGGTTAAAATCTTTTGGATTAGCAAAATTTCGTTGCTTTCTACCATAAATAAGAATTGTAGTCAAAGTAAGTTTATTAATATTTTGAACCGGCTCGGCGATTGGAGAAATCTGTTTTTTGTTATGAAATCCATACCTTAACGTTAATGAAGGAATATTATAACCTAAATTAGGTACTTTAAAAGCGGCATTTGAATAGTGAGAAACCGATATTCCTGTTTCAATATAATCCGAATTAGCCAATTCTTTTCTTGCCACAATACCGAATTGCATACTCCCATTCAAGTGGCTTCCAATAGCTTGATTTCTTCGATTTTCGTATATGTCAAACTTTTTTGTGAGATAAGCCAACCCTGCACCCATTCTAAATCGTACATCAATATCACGTATCAATATAAGATTCAATTTGATGTGAGATAACAGTCCAAATGCGTGACCAGTTTGTTCTCTTCCCAAATTATAATATAACAAACCATAGCCAATTGATGGTTTATTATAATATGAACCCCAATGTGTGTTTTCCTTTTCTTTTTCCAGTGAAATATCAATCCCATAATTATGGGCTGCTAAGTTCTTCAAATCTGCTCGATGAGCTAGCAAAAAACCTGGGGTAGTGCTTACGCTAACAAAATTATTATCCTGAGCAAAGTTGAAGCCATAACTAAATATGAATAATAAGAAAAAACTTATAAACTTATATCTTGACACTATCGAGCCCATCTTTTTTTTCGATAAAATGAATTTACAAATCCAAAAATCAAAATTATTAAAATAGGTAAAATCATATTGAATGATTGCCAAAAAAGTTTTTCATTTTTTAGCTTACTTTTATCCAATAAACGAAGTATAACTTCCTTGCTTCTAACCTCTATGAGGTTGTTTTCGTCACATAAATAATCAACACAATTTAAGAAAAACTTTTTATTAGCAAACTCAACTGGTGTTGAAAATTGTTTAGAAGCAAATTTATCGTAGCCTAACGGGTACACTCTACCATCTGAGGAAACTTGGTTTCTGATCAAATCACCATCACTAATGACAATCATCGAATTTTGTTCAATTGACTCTGAAAAAGGTAAATCAAATGACCGTTTTACCCCGTCTCTGTATCTAAACGGACTAATAAACTCGCCTTCCACTAAAACTGCAGAAATCTGATTACCATTTCTAAAGTTTGACGGATCTTGTCTGTTTTTTAAAATATCTAAAGAGATTAAAACTGGATTAGCAGCTACCCTTGATTGAGGTGACGAACGAAGTAATACTGTTTTTTTTAAGGTTTTGCGAGAAGTAGTGTCAATCGTACTACAATATCTCCCCCAAACATTTTCTAGATTTCTAGAAACAGGGTTATCGTCGACAGCACTAAATAAAGGATAAAAGATCCATGGCCAAAAACCTGGTCTGTTTGTTTGTTGATTTATAGCAGGTATCCCATGACATTGAATGTCTTGAACTAAATTTGGTTTTACTTTTATCCCATATTGAAATAAAATATCATCCAAGTTATGGCTATGATTTACAGTCATCACCTGACCGTATTTTGCAACGGAGTCCATTTCTGCCAGTAAATTTTCTACCAAGAAAATTATCTTGCCTCCATTCATTACATACTGATCTAATATATACTTTTCTGGTTCATTAAACTCAAGGGTTGGCTTAGCAATTATTAAGCTCTTGTAAGATTTTAATTGATTGATTAAACCCTCCACTAAAACACTAAAAACAGGTTTTTGAGGATTATTAACTACATCAGATGCAAAGTTTTTATAACAATTACTATCTGTTAAATTGAGATTTATGCGATCTAAGGAATAAAACTCACTTAGTGAGTTTGCAATGTCAGCTGTTTGGGTCGAGGATAATTCGCCATGACCAGAAGAAAGGGCCACTTTTATACTTTTCCCTGACAACCCTTTGCGAATCGCTGTACCAATTTCATACTCTAATAACTCAATTGAATTATTAATTTCTACCTCTAAAGATTTGCCAAACTGGCGTTTCAATAAATTAATTGGGTATTCTTTCCCTTTATAAAAAACAATACCCGAGGGTAAAATATATTTCTGTGTTGGTGCCTCGTCGGGTCTTACATCAGGTTGCTCTATTTGTAAACCTTTTTGAAAAATATCTTTAAGAATGGCCTCTTTTTCTTTTATATCTTTATCCGCTAAAATGTCCTCAAAATCAAACTTTATTTTACCATCAGAAGCTAACCTATACTCATTCAGAATATCACGTGTAGCAGACTGTAGTTGCTTATACTCAATTGGAAGATCACCATTTAAAAATATGGTTACGTATAAATCATCGTCGAGCTTATTCAATAAACCTACGGACGACGGAGATAGCGTGTACCTTTTTTCCTTTGTTAGATCTAATCGAAAATAAAACTCATTGGCCATAAAATTAAATACCACAAGCACTAGTGCATATAAGAGTATTCTTAATGCAATATTTCTAGAGACATTTACTTTTTTACCTATCATATTCTTCTTCGTAGAGTTAAAAATGTTAAACTAATAAAAGTAAATATAAGCGATACAAAATAGGCTAAATCACGTGAATCCACTACACCACGACTTATGGAGTCGTAATGTAATTGGATACCTAAATTCTGAATAAAACTGTCATATGAACCAAACAAAGAAAGGTTGCTCAATTGCTGAAATCCTACATAAAAAAAGAAACATAGAAAGAGTCCTAATATGAATGCTACAATTTGATTTGGAGTAATCACAGATGCGAATAACCCTATACTAACATAAGATGCACCTAATAGTAATAATCCAATGTATGATCCCATAGTAGCCCCCATATCTAGATTCCCTTGAGGTTGCCCAAGTTTATAGATTGAATAAACATATACAACTGTTGGTAATAAGGCAAAAACAACGAGTGCAACTGATGCAAAAAACTTTCCTAGAATTATTTGAATATCCGTAATTGGTTTAGTGCTCAAAATTTCAAAAGTTCCTTGCTTTAACTCCTCAGAAAATGATCGCATAGTAATTGCTGATATTAGAAATGTAAAAACCCAAGGTGCCATAAAAAATAGAATATCCAAATTTGCGTGACCAAGAATAAGCACATTGCCGTCGGTAAAAACCCAAGTAAATAATCCAATAATTAATAAAAAAACAACAATAACAACATACGCAATTAATGAACTCAAAAAGCTTCTTATTTCTTTCTTAAAGATACTAAGCATGATTTGTTAATTTTTGAAAAATAGACTCCAAAGACATTTCTTGCTCTTTTTGCTCTTCTATTATTGTGTTCGATGCAATAGCAAAATTGAATAACTCCTCTGCAATATCTACATTATCTTTTGACACAATAACAAATATTCTTTCATTAACAGATTTAATTGATTCAACACCGTCTATCAGGGATAATTCTGCCTCATTAATTGAATCTCTAAACTTAACGTAGGTTTGAATCGTATTCATATCCCAATTTTTTTTAATAGCTTCTATAGTGTCATCAGAAATTATTTTACCCTTATTTAAAATGATGACCCTACTACACATAGCCTCCACCTCTTGCATTATATGTGATGACAATAAAATCGTTTTGTTTTTACCCAGTGACAAAATCAGACTTCTAATTTCTTTCATTTGATTAGGATCTAAACCAGAAGTTGGCTCGTCTAAAATTAGAACATCTGGATCATTGATTAACGCCTGTGCTAGACCGACTCTTTGCTTATATCCTTTGGACAGTTGACTAATTTTCTTTCGTGATTCTCGTTCTAAACCTGTGGACTTAATAACTCGATTAATTGCTTTTTGAGTATCCTTGATTTTATGTATGTCTGCAATAAAAGATAAGTATTCTCTAACATACATATCTCCGTACAGTGGGTTTAATTCTGGTAAATAACCTATTCTTTTTTTTATTTCTAGCGCTTCTTTTGAGACATCCATATCTAGAATGTTTGCAGTACCTGAAGTCTCGACAATATGTCCACTCAGAATTTTCATAGTAGTGCTTTTTCCTGCACCATTAGGTCCTAAAAATCCAACAATTTCTGCACCCCCAATTGAAAACGAAACTTCATCTAAAGCTTTTTGGCCATCATAAATTTTGGTTAAATTTTGAACTTCAATGGACATTATCGGTTAATCACTATCGTTCTGTGAAAGACTTGATTTAAGTAACTAAATGTTAATTTATAAGTTCCTGCAGGAAGTATAGAGACATCTACAGAGGTTCTAGCTTTATTGATATCTGTACTTATTAGTTCTTGTCCATATATATTAGTAATTGAAATTTGCCCTTGAGTCAAAGTGCTACCTAAATCAATATATATAATGTCATCTGCAGGAATTGGAGAAACCCCAATCTGACTTCTTTCTAATTTATAATTACCCGCTGAACTTGTAACACTCATCTCTGCAAATCCTGTGCACCCATTAGTGTCAGTTACTATAACGCTGTAAGTATTTTTATCTAAAACCTTAATGCTTTCTGATTTTTCACCTGTACTCCACGCATAAGATGTAAAACCTGGACCAGGTGTTAATGTAAGTGGCTCGTCAGTTCTTAATGCTGTATCCCCGCCAATAGAAATAACAGGACTATCATACTTGTAAATATTTATACTATCGTTAAAGGAGCATCCTTTATCATTAGATACTTCTAAGTAATATAATCCTGGTCCCTTAACATTTATCCTATCTGATGAAGTACCGTTGTACCATATGTAATCTTCCATATTAGGTGGCCCAATAAGTTGGTAGTCAACATTATCACAAAAACCCGTATCTGAACCTAAATTAAATTTTGGCACATCAAAATAATTAATCTGAACAGTATCATAGGCTGGACATCCAAAACTATTGTAAGCCTCAACAAAAACAGCAGTATCTGAATTAGTAGAATACGAATTTTTTAATGTATTTATTCCGTTCCATTTATAATCTTTCAAAAAGGATGGACCAAAGAATTCTATTATCAAACCTTGACAGAAAGAAGTATCTCGCCCAATATTTATTTTTGATGACGGGTTTGTAAGAATCTGAATATCGTCTGAATACGAGCACCCAAAGCTGTCAACTACACTTAAAGTGTGAACTTTGGATTGATTCGTCCTAAAGTTTTGCTTGGATGATATGACATTATTCCAAGTATATGAAAACATATTCGACGGCCCTGTTAAAATTATATCCTGATTATCACAGATAGTTGTATCGTTCCCAAGAGAGAATACTGGGTTAGCTTTTTGCTCTACTATTATAGTATCAAGATAACGACATGTATTGTTATCCAACATTAATAAATTTAATGTGTCGGAGCTAGACAAGGTTATTGAATTGTCATTTGATTTTTTACCCGTACTCTTTAACTCCCACTCATAAAAAAACATTCCTTTCAAGCCATCAATAGTTACCTGATATCCCTCACAGAAGAACGTATCCGCTAAAAATTCTTGTGACATTCTTGGGTTGACCCTTACCAAAATAGTTGCTGAATCAGGTTTACACAGCCCGTCTGAGGATGAAACAACCAGCTTATATTTAGTATCAACTTTTGGAGAAACAGTTGGGTTGGCTGAACTACTACTATATGAAGCTCCACTTATCGACGTCCAAGAATATTTATAACCACTAATTGCGGACCTACCTAAGTTTATAGAAGTGCCTGAGCAAATACGTAAAGAATCTCTATTTACTTTTGCTTCCAGCCTGCAACAAATAACCGAATCTTTTGAAGCAAATTTCTTTTTTGTAAACGAAAAACTAGTATTGGAATTAATTGGTGATATTAGCGAAAAAGTATCTGAACTAAAACTTAATCCACCCAACTTTTGAATAGTTTCAAAAAACGAATTACATTGGATAGTAAAAGAGCTCGGTATTTTGGTTAAATATAAATCTTCAGTTAACGTATTACCTAATGAATTACCAGAGGTAAACATTGAATAACCTCTGGTTTCAGACCCCATTAATGAAATTCCAGATTTACCGTCAAAATCAATATCTCCAAGATTTTGAGCATCTGAAATATTCCCATTAGAGTCTAGTTTAAATATTAAAGGGTTACTTGAGGATTGAGAGATTGATGATACAGCTAGTAATACAGAATTATTATCACTTAATTTCATATCCCTCAAATCATCATTTAACATTGATTTAAATAAGTAATTATTAATAATATCAAAATTTGAATCCAACTTTAATAAAACAGTACCTATATCTACACCACCAAACAAGTTAGTATTCCCGCCAACATAAAACTTGTTACCTTGAGATTTGATGATTTTTATTGCCTGTTCTGAATTTTTTGTGCCTATATTTTTTGAAATAAGAACATTACCAGCAGTTGAAATAGCTAGTAGTTGAAAATCTCTATCCCCGACTGAACCTATATTCACAGAATCGTTTTCAGTATAACCTGCAATTATTATTCTTCCAAGATTATCTTGAAGCAATGAGTATCCTCTATCATTTCCTATTCCTCCAAATGTACGAGTCCATGCAACAGTGCCATTGGTATTTAATCTAGAAATTAATATGTTCTCGTCTAATGAATCTGTTTTTGAATAGCCACATGCATAATAATCGCCGACAAATGACTGAATTACATCAAAAATCTGCTCCGAACTATCCGTTTTAAATTTTCTTGACCACTGAAGCGTTCCATTAGAACTCACTTTAGATACAAATCCGTCTTTATCATTCAAACTCCCCTCGGAGTATCCACATACGATAGCTCCACCATCACTGGTTGGTCTTATTTGGGTTGCACTATCGTGATTTGAATTGCCATACGTATATGACCATTTGACATTACCTAGTCCATCTGTTCGGGTTATGCCAAAATCCTTATTGCCTTGTCCTGAACTATTTGTGTTAAATAGTAAAAAGTAATCTCCAGAGGACAACTGAAATGCTGACTGAGCGTGATCAGAAGAATCATTAATCATTAACCTAACAAAACTTGTATTTTGTGAGTAAGCCTGAATTGAAAAAATGAATCCTAGTAAAGGCAAAAATATTTTCATAAAATATATTAATTAAGCAAATGCAATTTAGGGGTTTTCATCTATTTAAATGCCATCTTTCAGCAACTTTTAACGAATAATCCACAAAAGATAAAAAACCTTTATTGAACTGCTTATTATCTAACAAGACTCCATCTTTATCTATACACTTAGTAACCTCTTGGACTTCGAAAGTGTTTGATGATGTTATGCTCTCAAGATTAAAATAACTAATTATTTTATTTAGAACTGTAATTAGTTGAACTGCTGGCATACGTCCACCTTTTCCAATACTTACGCCAACTGTAGCAATTACTTTTTGATCAAATATTTGGACATAATCATCCTGGGCCAACTGGTGGATTGTATTTATAATCTCTGCCGTAGGAAACCAATTATATTCTGGTGTAACTACAAAAAGTAAGTCTGATTTTTCAATGGAATCTATCAATTTAGCTTGAAATTTTGATTGATTATTCTTGGGAATACTTCCTTGATTAAAATTTGGTAAATCAAATTTTTGATAATCAACAATTACTGACTCGCTAAAATGCTTGGAGAGTGCTTTCGACACGCGTAAAGTATTGTTATTTTTTCTTGCGGAACCCGATAATATACATACCCTCATACTTTTTTCTTAATTTCTATTGCAATACTTTTTACCGTCCTATAATTTCGAGCAAAATCAATAAACCACCATCTAAAATGTGGTACACTTTTGATGGTATAAATACCATCTTCACTAGAGACTTCTATCTTATCCGGTTTTAAAAAATAAACTTTTTTAAAGGCAAATATTCGGTTTTTGGATGATTCAACATCTTTAAAATTTTTATGATTTTTAAGCCAACCTGCCAACTGATGTATTGAATAATCACTCTTAACATTTACTTCTTGGTGAGATTTTAAGTAGTTCTCGTAAGGGACACCCTCTGCCTCTTCGAAACTTAAGGTATGATAGATAGAAATTAAAAAACCAAAAGCGAATGATATGAATAATGCTACATTAAAGTTGCTTTGAATAAACGTAAATCCATATTTCCAACCTCCTTCTTTCATAAATATTATGGCAAGAGAAATTGGTAAAATCAAAGCCCAAACTCTAAACAAATAAGTTAACGTAATAATCATTTTAAAAAATAATTTTTGAATATTCATATATTTAATTGATACAGTATGGCATAAGCTAATTTCAGATCATTAGAATTTAATTTATCTTTTACAGTTTCAACCGTAAAATCTCCAGCATAATTGGACAGTATGTCTTCAATATTTTGGGAATTGGGTATTTTTTTTAACCCCCCAAGTTTGCCTAAGTCATTTCCATTTAAATCTCTGCTTAAACGGATATAATCTGGTAAAGCATCTACCCCAATACCCACTGATGAAATTGGCTTATCAACCTGAAACATTGAGTTTTTATCTGATCTTAAATACCAATTTCCTCCCATTCTACTAATTAAGTCTATTTTTAATTGATCAATTAATCCTTCCTTATTAATAATCGATTCTTCAATATGAAACCTGGTTATTTCACAAAAAATTAGGTTTCCAGCTCCACCTTCTGAACCTAACTCCTTAACATCGTATACTTGACATTCAAATTGAACAGGCGATTCTAAAACTCTAAATGGTTTTACCGTCTCAGATTTTAATGGCGTAAATCCTGACTTAATAAACTCATCAATTTTCTTTTCGTAGGGAGAACTTGCCAAACTCATTTGACTCACCATAGCATGGGTAACCACGTTAATTACAACTTCTGGAACTTCTTTCACGTTGAGGTAAGTGTCTTTATGTTTATTGGTTCTTGCACTTTTTGCTGGCGAGAAAATTAACACCGGCGGATTAGCACTAAATACATTGAAATAGCTAAACGGAGCTAAGTTTTTATTACCCTTTTTATCGATGGTACTAGCAAATGCTATCGGTCGAGGACCAACACTCCCTAATAAATACCGATGGAGTTCGGAGATAGATATTTCCTTGGGATTGATTGATATCATAATTACTTCTTTATCAAGATAAACTTATTCTTTTTGCCACGCTGTAGAAGAATATACTTATCGTTAATCAAATCAGTATTTGAAAAATTAAAATCTTCTGTGACTTTCTCACTATTTACAGAAACTGAGTTTTCATTTAAAGCACGTTTTGCCTCACTCTTACTTGCTAAAAAACCCGACTCAGCACACAATTCTACAATATTAACTCCTTGAATTTCAGATATTTGATATTTTTTTACACCTTCAAATATAGAAAAAAAGTCATCCTCACTTATATTACGTAAACTTTCAGAAGTAGCCTTACCAAAAAGAATATTAGAAGCCGCAATTGCGGTATTGTATCCAGACTCACCATGTACCCATTTCGTTATATATGCCGATAGATCTTTTTGTAACAGTCTCATATGTGGAGCATTACTGTGCTCTTTGATCAAATCATCTATATATGCTTTGTCATGAAGCGTAAAAATCTTAATATATCGTTCAGCATCCTCATCTGAAGTGTTCATCCAAAATTGGTAAAATTGGTAAGGGCTCGTTTTCTTTGCATCTAGCCATACATTACCGCCTTCACTTTTACCAAATTTGCTTCCGTCTGATTTAGTTATCAATGGAGCAGTTAATGAAAAGCCCTTACCATTTCCTTTTCTACGAATGAGTTCAGTACCCGTGACAATATTTCCCCATTGATCACTGCCGCCCATCTGAAGTTTTACGTTCTTCTCCTTCCAAAGATGATAAAAATCATACCCTTGAACAAGTTGATAGCTAAACTCTGTAAAACTCATACCTTCCTCTAAACGATTTTTTACTGAATCTTTAGCCATCATGTAGTTTACAGAAAAATGCTTACCTACATCTCTTATAAAATCTAAAAATGAAATATTTTTAAACCAATCGTAATTATTGACTACTTCCGCACTATTTAATCCTTTATCAAAATCTAAGAATTGCTCCAACTGCTTCTTTTGACTCTCAAGATTATGCTCAATTGTAGAAGAGTCTAAAAGTTGTCGTTCGGACTTTTTACCCGAAGGATCGCCAACCATTCCAGTTGCACCTCCAACCAATGCGATGGGTTTGTGACCAGCTCTTTGAAGATGAACCAATAATATTACAGGCACCATATTACCAATGTGTAGTGAATCTGCTGTAGGATCAAAGCCGACATATCCAGTAGTCATTTCCTCTAATAAAAGGTTTTCAGTGCCCGGAACTGCTTGGTGGAATAGTCCACGCCATTTTAATTCCTCAATTAAGTTGTAATTTGGTGAAAAGTTCATTAACGGTTTTAAAACAACAAAGGTAAAAATTTGATTGAGTGTTAAGGTACAATGTATAATTCAAAATTGATTTACTTTTGAGCAACTTAATATGTCAACAGAAAAAAAATTATTCCTGCTGGATGCTTATGCATTAATCTTTAGAGCCTACTATGCTTTCATTAAGAACCCCAGAATAACATCTTATGGGTTAAATACAAATGCCATATTTGGGTTTACCACTACACTCTTGGAAGTACTTGAAAAATACAATCCAACTCATATTGCAGTTTGTTTTGACCATAAATCTGAAAACATCAGAAAAAAAGAATACCCACTCTACAAAGCAAATAGAGACGAAACTCCAGAAGACATCAAAAGATCAGAGCCATTTATACGAAAAATCATTGAATCATTTAACATTCCAATCATTGAAAAAGCAGGATATGAAGCGGACGATGTGATTGTTACTCTTGCTACGATAGCAGAAAAAAAGGGTTTTACCACCTTCATGATGACGCCCGATAAAGACTTTGGCCAAGCAGTTACTAAAAAAACGCTAATTTTTAAACCCGCTCGAAGTGGGAATGCTCCTGAAATTATGGGGCCAAAAGAAGTATGCGAAAAATTTGGGCTAAACGAAACAAAACAAATAATAGACTATCTCGGAATGATGGGCGATGCAGTAGATAATATCCCTGGGATTCCAGGGGTAGGTGCTAAAACAGCATCAAAATTATTATTGGAGTATGGTTCGATGGAAAACATGTATGAAAATACAGATAAGATTAAAGGTAAGTTAAGAGAAAAAATAGAGGATAATAAAGACCAAGCATTTCTATCTAAACATCTCGCAAAAATCATCACCGATGTCCCCGTAGAATTTAATGAGTCGCAATTATTAAGAAGTAAACCCAATAAAGAAGAAATCAATAAACTATTCAAAGAGTTAGAATTTCGCACATTGACTAAAAGGGTTTTTAGTGACACTATGAGTGAATTAAAAACTGTTCAAGGTGATTTATTCTCAGGTTCAAATAAAAATTTAACTGAACTAAATACCCCTATTAAAAACCATGAATTTAACACCTTGGAATCAACAAATCATGAGTATAAACTAGTTGATAATAAAGAAAAAAGAAATTTATTAATAACTGAATTAAAAGATACAAAATCATTTTGTTTTGATACTGAAACTAGCTCATTAAATGAATTAGATGCAAAAGTTCTTGGCATTTCTTTTTCGTATGAAAAAGGAAGAGCTTTTTATGTGAATATGCCAGCGGATTTTGAGGAAACAAAAAGCATTTTAAATGAGTTTAAATCCATTTTCTTAAGTGAAAAAATTGAAAAAGTTGCACAAAACTTAAAATACGACTTAAAAGTATTATTGAAATATGGAATTAAAATAGGCGGGCCTCAGTTTGACACTATGCTAGCTCATTACCTAGTCAATCCAGATGGACGTCATGGAATGGATGTTCTTGCAGAAAAATATCTCAAATATAGACCCATCGCTATCACTAGTTTGATCGGGAAAAAAGGCAAAAATCAATTATCTTTTTCTGATGTACCCCTTGAAAAGGCCAAAGAATACGCATGTGAAGATGCCGATATTACCTTTCAACTAAAACAAAAAATCTACAAAGAACTGATGGATAAGCAATTAGCTCATTTAATGATTCGTTTAGAAATGCCATTGGTAGCTGTTCTTTCTGATATTGAAATGGAAGGCATAAAAGTGGATGATAAATTCTTAAACAACTATTCAATCGAGCTAGAAAATATGTCTAATAAAATTGAAGAATCCATATATGAAATGTCAGGCATGGCTTTTAATATCGCTAGCCCAAAACAATTAGGAGAAGTTTTATTTGACCATTTAAAAATTGACGCTAAAGCCAAAAGAACAAAAACGGGTCAATACAAAACAGACGAGGCTACCTTGGAAAAACTCTCTACTGATCATCAAGTTGTAAGTGATATTTTAAATTATCGAAAAATTAATAAGCTACGATCTACCTATGTGGATGCTTTGCCCAAACTCATACATCCAGAAACTGGAAGAGTCCATACTCACTTTTCTCAAGCTGTCGCAGCTACTGGTCGATTAAGTAGTACAAATCCTAACTTACAAAATATTCCAATCCGGACAGATTTGGGCAAAGAAATTAGAAAAGCTTTCGTACCTCGTGATGAGAACCATACATTACTTGCAGTAGATTACTCTCAAATAGAACTAAGGATTGTTGCCTCTATTGCAGCTGATAAAGGCATGATTGAAGCCTTTAACAATGGCATGGATATCCATACAGCAACAGCTTCAAAAGTTTTTGGTATTGATTTGGAAGATGTCACAAAAGAACAGCGTTACAAAGCTAAAAGTGTAAACTTTGGACTTATATACGGTCAAGGAGCCTTTGGGTTAGCTCAAAATTTAAAAATATCCCGAACCGAAGCGAAGGAACTTATTGATGCCTATTTTGAACAATTTAGCGGAGTTAAAAAATATATGGAAGACACAATTAGCTTTTGTAGAGAAAATGGTTTTGTAAAGACAGTTATGGGTAGAAAACGGTTTATTCCAGACATCAATTCTAACAACCAAACAGTGGTAGGATTTGCCGAGCGAAATGCAATTAATGCCCCGATTCAAGGAAGTGCTGCAGATATGATAAAACTAGCTATGATAAACATACACCGGCGATTGTCATTTATAAAAACAGGAGCAAAAATGATACTACAAGTTCATGACGAATTGTTATTTGATGTTCCAAAAGATGAGCTTGAAAATATAAAATCAATCATAAAATACGAAATGGAAATTGCAATGCCACTTAAAGTGCCAGTTATTGCAGAAGCTGGAAATGGGAACAACTGGCTAGAAGCTCATTAATAACTATTTTTGCATATAAAATGGGAAAGACATACTTCGCATCTGACTTCCACCTTGGTACTCCGGATTATGCATCATCTTTAGTCCGTGAAAAAAGAATTGTACAATGGTTGACATCCATCGAATCGGATTGTGAATCACTTTTTTTAGTAGGTGATATCTTTGACTTTTGGTTTGAATATAAAACTACAGTTCCGAAATACTTTAATCGATTATTAGGTAAACTTGCCTTGATGACAGACGCTGGTATAATCATATATTTTTTTAAAGGAAATCACGATATGTGGACATTCAACTACCTAGAAAAAGAGATAGGTATGACTGTAATAGATAAAGAATGGATCGGTGAAATTGATGGCAAAAATTTCTTCATACATCACGGTGATGCTCTTTGGAAAGGTGAGAGAAGCTACAAATTCATCCGAAAAATTTTTAGAAGTAAGATCGCTATATGGCTATTTCATCGCTTGCACCCAAACTTTGGAGTTGGGTTTGCTCATTATTTAAGTAGAAAAAGTAGAAAGAAGAATAGCTATTTAGATCAAGTTGAAATACCGCTTGAAAAAGAATATCAAATACTATTTGCTGATGAATACTCAAAATCAAATTCCATCGATTTCTTTATTTTTGGTCATAGGCATAAACCATTAAATCATCCAATAAATGATTCTACAAAAATGATTAACCTAGGTGATTGGGTATCACATTTTACGTATGCTACATTTGAAAATCATGAAGTTAAGCTACACACTTTTAACCCTTAGTTTATTTGCTTCTCTTTTTGTCAAAAGTCAAGATACATTGGCACTAAAAAACTTAAAAAATATTACCTGCTTGAGTATAGATGCAAAGGGGAATAAGTACTTATCTGACGATTCTTATACACTTTACAAATTCAATGTCAGCAATAAATTAATAACCAATGTAAATAATAAGTCGTATGGAAATATAACTAGCATTGACTGCTCCAACCCATTTGAAATATATGTATTTTATAAAGATCAAAATATCATAGTATTCTTTGACAATATGCTCAACATAAGGGGTGAAGTTAAGCTTAATGACTTCCAAATGAATAACGTATCGTGCATATCACGGTCGTATGACAACCAAATTTGGCTTGTAGATATGTCCGAAAACAAGATGTTAAAAATTAGTAAATCTGGCAAAAAACTGATTGAATCAAATTATTTAAATTCAATCAATCAAATGCTCACTAACCCCTTCAAAATATGGGAGCAAAATGGACAAGTATATGTAGCGGATTCCACTTCCGGTATAATTGCCTTTGATATCTACGCAACCCTTGATAAAACTTACCCCATTAATACCTACTCGTCGGTAACAGGGAATAGTACGCATTTTTACACTAATCAAAAAGGTTTACTATTTCAGTATAATAAATTACTTAAAATCCCTATTAAAGTCGATCTAAAAATGCCTAAAGAAGCAAAATTGGCAATACACAACGAGAATATATTTTATTATTTTAACAATAAAATAATTTCAATACAACCATAATTAGTTTCTGTTGATTAGACCACTCATAATAAATACATTTGCCATTCATGCTTGAAACATTAGAAGGGATACATGCAAGATTTAAGGAAGTAGAGTTGCTGCTCAGTAGTCCAGAAGTAGCATCCGATATTAAGCAATTTACAAAATTAAATAAAGAGTACAGTGATCTCAAGCTCATTGTTGAACGTTACTTTGAGTATAAAAATTTAATTGGAAATATAACGGAAGCCCACGAAATTATTGAAGATAGCGATGACCCCGAAATGAAAGAAATGGCTAGAGAAGAGCTAGAAAAACTCTCGGCCAAACAAGCTCCGTTAGAAGAGGAAATCAAAATGCTTTTGGTACCAAAAGATCCTGAGGATGATAAAAATGCCATGGTAGAAATACGTGCAGGTACCGGTGGAGATGAGGCCAGTATTTTCGCAGGTGATTTGTTTAGGATGTATACACGTTTTTTTGATTCTCAAAGTTGGAAACACGAAATTATTGAAGCTACTGAGGGGACGTCAGGGGGGTTCAAGGAAATTATTTTAAAAGTAGAAGGAAACGAAATTTTTGGCACACTAAAATTTGAAGCAGGCGTTCATCGAGTTCAGAGGGTTCCCGAAACAGAAACACAAGGTAGAGTTCATACATCCGCAGCCACTGTTGCTGTTTTGCCAGAAGTTGAAGAAATCGATTTAAAAATAAATCCTGCCGATATTTCGCTCCAAACGTCCAGATCAGGAGGTGCTGGCGGTCAAAATGTAAATAAAGTTGAAACAAAAGTTCAACTAACCCACAAACCTTCAGGAATTGTGGTGGTCTGTTCTCAAGCTAGGTCTCAGCTTGCTAATAGAGAAATTGCGATGGATATGCTTCGAGCTAAGCTCTATGATTTGGAACTTGTCAAACGAAACGGTGACATAGCTGCCCAAAGAAAAACTATGGTGTCAAGTGGTGATAGAAGTGCAAAAATTCGCACATACAACTACCCTCAGGGAAGAGTTACAGATCATCGTATAAACCTCACGCTTTACAACCTAAATAGCGTAATGAACGGAGACATTAGCGAGATAATTGAATCGTTAAAATTAGCAGAAAACACAGAAAAACTTAAAGTAGGGCAAATTTAATTTTTATAAATTTATTAACAAAAAGGTCTAATTTTAGCTATTTATGATGCAAAAAAATAATTTTGTATCATAAAATACCTAAAAAATGAGATTTGAATCACTAAAAACGCTTTCCACAAGAAAAAAATTTGTTATAGAAAATAAGTCAATCTCGTTTACTGATCTTTTCAACAGCAACGTTTTTGATGATTCCGCAATGCGAGATTTCCTAAGTAGAGAAGCTTACGAATCGGTTAGTAATTCTATTAAATCTGGTATAACCATTAATAGAAAAATGGCAGAACATGTAGCTTCAGGAATGAAAAGATGGGCATTAAGTAAAGGTGCAACACACTACACACACTGGTTCCAACCTCTTACTGGCTCTACTGCTGAGAAGCATGATTCTTTTTTTGAACCCGAAAATGGTAAAGCCGTTGAAAAATTCACTGCTGGAGCACTAGTTCAACAAGAGCCTGACGCATCCAGTCTACCAAGTGGAGGACTCAGAAATACATTTGAAGCCAGAGGATATACGGCATGGGACCCTTCATCACCTGCATTTATATATGAAAATACTGCTGGTAAAACACTTTGCATACCAACTGTATTTGTTTCATACAACGGCGAGGCACTGGATTATAAAACTCCATTGCTGAAATCGCTCAACTTAGTTAATAAAGCTGCAACCGATATATGTAAATATTTTTTGAAAAAAGTTTCTTCTTGTGCCGCTTCTTTAGGTATAGAACAAGAATACTTTTTAGTGGATGAGGCTATGTACCAAGCAAGACCAGATTTAGTAATGTGTGGCAGAACACTAGTTGGACATGCACCTGCAAAAGGTCAACAAATGGATGATCATTACTTTGGCTCTATTCCAGACCGAGTTTTTAATTACATGTATGATTTGGAATTGGAAGCCGCTAAAATTGGAATTCCCTTAAAAACTAGACATAATGAGGTTGCTCCAGGGCAATACGAATGTGCCCCAATGTTTGAAGATGTAAATCTTGCAGTGGACCACAACCAACTATTAATGGATTTAATGGATGAGGTTGCAAAACGACACCACTTTAGAGTATTACTTCACGAAAAACCTTTTGCTGGAGTTAATGGGTCAGGTAAACACAACAATTGGTCACTAATTACCAACACAGGAGTAAACTTACTTTCACCTGGATCCGATCCAAATTCAAATTTACTTTTTCTCACTATCTTCATAAACACCATTAAAGCACTTAATGACAATTCTGATATTATTAGAGCAAGCATTGCATCTGCGTCCAATGACCACAGATTAGGGGCAAATGAGGCACCTCCAGCAATTATTTCTGCATTTATTGGATCAAAGCTAACACAGGTATTAAATGCATTTCTTGAAGATTCAACGGCAGAAGATAACGATGAAAAAAAATCAATCAATATTGATAAAATTCCAGAAATTTTAAGAGACAATACTGATAGAAATCGAACATCTCCATTTGCATTTACAGGAAATAAATTTGAATTAAGAGCAGTTGGCTCTTCTACTAATTCTGCACAGCCAATGACAGCATTGAATACATCCGTAGCAAATCAACTAATTCAATTCAAAGCGAACGTTGACAAAGCTGTTGAAGAAGGAAAAGATTTAAAAAAGGTAATAGTTCTCGAACTTAAAAAAGTTTTAAAAAGCTCTCAAAATATTCTTTTTGAAGGAAATAACTACAGTAAAGAATGGGCAAAAGAGGCTAAAAAAAGAGGCCTTAGTAATATTAAAAATACGCCAGAGTCGCTCAAAGCTTATTTAAGTTCACAAGCCAAGGAAACCTTTGTAAAAAATGGTATCTTCACTGAGAAAGAACTTCACGCTAGATATGAAATAATGCTAGAAGATTATATAAAGAAAATCCAAATTGAAGGTAGGGTTCTTGGCGAAATAGCCTACTCTTATATTCTACCAACAGCAATTGAATATCTAACTGTGGTTGCAAATAACATTAAAGCCCTCAAAGAAGCTGGAGCGAACATTGGAATAGCTCAGAAAGAGCTTGTCGAAACCATAGCAAACCATATTGACATGGTCAAATCTAAAACAGATAAAATGGTTGAAGCTCGAAAAAAAGCCAATACACTTGAGGACAGCGAAAAACAAGCTATATCTTACCATTTTGATGTAAAAGAATCTTTTGATGACATCCGTTATCATATCGATAAATTAGAACAATTGGTAGATGATAAAATATGGCAATTACCTAAGTATCGAGAATTGCTTTTCTTGAGATAATCATATCGTAATAAACCTTGAATTATGTCCTCCACTTCGCATCAGAGAACGTAATTCATAATTATATCTTCGTTTTTATTTGTTTTTGGACGTAGATTTTTTGATTTTTGACGTTCTTATCATAATATGATCAATCCATTAATGAAATTTCTCAAGATAACTTTCCCAATCAGCATAATATTCTTTTTTGCTAGTTGTAAAACTGTAACGATGAAAAAAGCTGATGAAGCAATGCAGCTTAAAAATTACGCTATATCGGCGGATATTTATGATCAACTTGCAAGTAACACAAAATTACCCAAGGATGTTCGTCAAACTGCAGCATATCGTGGCGCAGAAAGTTACAGGTATAATCATCAGCCAAAAAAAGCACTCAAATTATATGTAAAATCTAAGAAATATGGTGCTAAAGATCCTACTGTAATTTATCGAGTTGCACAGATGTACAAGCAACTCAATGAATATGAAAATGCCATTGAAAATTTCAAAGCATATCAAAAAGAAGTGCCTTCTGATGAACGTGTTGAAGCTATGATTAAAGGGTGCGAATCAGCACTTAAATGGAAAGAGGAAAAAACAAGATACACTATAACACCTTTCAAACCTGCTAACGATCGCTCTTCAGACGATTTTTCTCCTGTATGGGCAGATCGAAAAAATAAATCTATAATGTTTACTTCTGACCGTGAAGGTGGAATATCGAAGAATCCCTATGACAGAACATTAAGATCACACTCAGATCTTTGGACAGTCAAAAAAGGAAGAAGTCGTGGCAAATCCGAAAAATGGGGTGAAGCAGAATTAGTTGAGGGCCTAAATACAAAATATAATGACGGGACAGTCACTTTCAATAGCCGAATGTCAAAGATGTATTTCACGCAATGTAACGGTGAAACTGGTAAAGAACCTAAGTGTAAAATCTATGAAGCACGGAAATCAGGAAAAGGTTGGCAAATGAATCCTGAGCCCCTTAGTTTTTGCTCTGGTGCAGAAAACAACAAATGGAATTACGGTCATCCTGTATTAGCAAAAAAAGACAAAGTTATGTACTTTGCCTCAGACCGACCTGGCGGATACGGCGATAGCTCAGGTATTGAAAAAACTAAGGATATTTGGATGGTAACTTTTGTTAAAAGAGGAAGAACCTGGAGTGAACCTATTAACCTTGGGCCAAATGTAAATACCGAGTACAACGAAATGTTTCCATATGCTCACAAAGATGGTTCGCTTTATTTCGCATCTGAAGGACATCCTGGTCTTGGAGGATTAGATATTTTCTATACGGTAAAAACAGACGAAGGCCCTACAGATTGGTCAGTTCCAACAAATATGAAAAGCCCTGTAAATTCATCTGGAGATGATTTTGGTATTATTTTAAATACAACTAAAGAAGCTGGTTTTTTCACATCAAATCGTACTAAAAGTCAGGATGATATTTTTGAATTCACAATGGAGCCAATTGAATGTACGCTTAAAGGGCAAATTACTGATTGTGACAGTGGAACAGCGATTAGTAATGCATTGGTTGAAATTAGTAATAATATTGACTCATTCATCATAAGACTACGAACAGATGAAAGAGGATATTATGAAACTAAAATTGGCATTAATAAAGAATACACAATAGCCGTCTCTAAAAGACAAGCCTATTACTATGACGCTAAACCACAATATGTAACTACAGCTGGAGTCGAAAACTCTCTCGATTGCCAGTATGTTAAAGATTTTTGTCTGAAAAATACATGTAATGATGTATTTGTTTTGCCTATATACTATGACCTTGCAAAAGCATTCATCAGAACAGATGCAAAACCAATTTTAGATGATTTAATCAAGACTTTGAATAAATATCCAAAAATGGCGGTTGAGTTAGGATCACATACTGACTGTAGGGCATCTTTTGAGTACAATAGAGACTTATCTCAGAGAAGAGCAGACTCTGCAACATCGTATCTAATTGAAAAAGGAGGTATCAATCCATTCCGACTTGATGCAAGAGGGTATGGAGAATCACAACTTGTAACTGATTGTCCTTGTGAAGGACCAGTTACTAGCAGCTGTTCAGAAGAAGAACATCAAAGAAATAGAAGAACTACCGTGAAAGTGGTTAACTGTAATTTTGACATTCAGTCAATCGGAGTAGATTATTCTCAAAGAAACGACGAAGCACTTAACGGAAAAGGTTCCATTTATAGTCCTTATCTTCTTGAAAAACAACGAGAGTTTTTAGCTAAGACTAAAGGTGATATTGATAGCTTCATTCGTGCTAAAGCAATTGAAGATAGCTTAACACTTGCAAGACAAGCTGAGGAAGAGTTTTTAGCTAAGTACGATTTCTTACCGCTAACTCCTACTAAAGTTGAAGGAACTTACAGTGTTTATGGATACGTTGGAAGAAAGAAAATTAGATTCCAATACACTGGAGAAGACAGAAGAACACTGATGAATCAAGTCTTAGTGGAACAACTAATCAGATCAGGTAAGTTAAGTCCGAATGATTTCAGAGACTCAGGAACAAAAATTAAACTCTCTGATGGTACTAAAATATATGGCACTTCTTTCACATTAAAAGAACTTAAAATTAATGGAAAAGTATACAATAAAGTTAAGTGTAAAATGACAAACACTAAAAAGCCTGTATTAGGATATAGCTTGTTTGATAGAGAATATGTTGATTTTGAA